>ERZ1027294.3-NODE-3-length-67062-cov-28.664140_pt1 | contig 67062 bp, 70 predicted proteins | sample MGYA00520857_ERZ1027294 | MGnify/ENA primary metagenome ERZ1027294 (study PRJEB33307, sample SAMD00078850) | marine metagenome | biome: aquatic biome; feature: sea water; material: coastral sea water | place: Japan | collected 2015-01 | depth 1 m m ... | reverse complement strand
CACCTGGAAGGTCTTTTACACGTCCACCACGTATCAAAACAACTGAGTGTTCTTGGAGGTTGTGGCTTTCACCAGGGATGTAAGAGATGACTTCAAAACCATTAGTTAGCCTTACTTTAGCTACTTTACGCATAGCGGAGTTAGGTTTCTTTGGTGTAGTTGTATAAACACGTGTACATACGCCGCGTTTCTGCGGGCATGATTCCAAGTGCTGAGACTTGGAGCGTTTGATTTTTGGCTGGCGCGGCTTGCGGATCAGCTGTTGTATTGTAGGCATATTGGGTTCCCCATTTTACCGTTTCAAACATAAATAGGCCTATGATCTCTGATCATAAACCCGACACCGCTACGAACCCTCATTAGCTCGAAGCGATAATTCCAGAGGATCAAGGTTTTCACCTGGATCATGACCGCCAAATTGTGGCTTGTATGATAAGAAAAGCGAACTTCTCATATCAAGTAACGCGGCTATAAGCGGAGTCGGGTTTCGTGTCAACAGCGGCTGTATAAATCATATGTTGTAATTTAAAATATTTTGAATCAACCTATTGCATTAAGTACATATTTTCACCGCTTCATTGACCTGATAGGTTGTCAGTAAATTATTGTATATATATAGTTTATATATGACACATCTAATATACGCAGTTGGCGACATACATGGTGATTTACACCAGCTCCATACAATTCATGAATTAATTATGGAAGATTTTTTGTTCTCTAAATCAACTTCGTATGAAATAGTTCATATTGGTGATTTAATCGACCGCCGTGAAGATAGCAAAGGAACAATTGAATATTTGATGACAGGCATGAGTAAAGGCAAACCATGGAAAGTGCTTAAAGGAAATCATGATAGGTTAATGGAGTGGTTTTTTAATGATCCACATAAACATGATCCAAATCTCAAGCCTGACTATAGTTGGCTTCATCATCGCATTGGTGGCGTTGAGACACTTGCATCATATGGTGTCAAAGTCCCAGAAAACTATCGTGAATGCCTAGACGCGATATTAGAAATGGCGAAAAAAAATGTACCTGGCTCTCATATTAACTTTATAAAGAACCTACCATTGTATTATGATACCGAACATATCTTTTTTGTTCATGCAGGCATAAATCTTGATTTACCATTAGACAATCAGACAGAAGATGACATGCTTTGGATACGTAAGAACTGGCTAGATAATCCCAAAAAAGCTTCAAAATTGATTTTACACGGCCATACAATTGTTGATCAAGTCACTCATTATGGAAATCGTATAAATATAGATACTGGTGCCGCTTGGGGTGATAAGCTTTCTGCTGTTGTTACAATAGGTGAGGATGTTTGGAAGTTAACTGAAACAGGTCGGGTTAAGATTACACAAACATTTTAATAAATAAAAAAGGCCCTGAATTAACAGAGCCTTTTAATGTTAAAAATTAATATAAAATATAATTTTTATAAGTTATTGTTTTCTTGATTGTCAGAACTTTCGCTTGATGAAGCATCAAATACTGATTCTGCATTTAAATCAGAATCTTGAGGAGCCATCAACGCCGCAGCTTCTTGTGCTGCAGCTCTCTTATCCTCAATGATAACAGCATCACGGTCAGCAGCTACTTTCTTAATTTGATGAGTTGCCCCACCTGTCCCCGCTGGTATCAAACGACCAACAATCACATTTTCTTTTAAGCCGATGAGCTTATCTTTCTTACCACGCGTTGCTGCATCTGTTAGAACGCGAGTTGTTTCTTGGAAAGACGCTGCTGAAATAAATGAACGTGTTTGCAATGATGCTTTTGTAATTCCTAAAAGAATTGGCCCACCTGTTGCTGGCTCACGACCCGCATCAATAGCTTTTTGACATGCTTCATCAAATTCTGCTTTATCTACTTGTTCACCTTTTAATAAGGTTGTTCCACCACTTGATGTGATTTCCCATTTTTGCAACATTTGACGAACTATAACTTCAATATGTTTGTCATTAATCTTCACACCTTGAAGTCGATAAACGTCTTGAACTTCATCAATCATATAGTCGGCTAATGCTTCAACACCCATAATATTTAAAATATCATGAGGTGCAGGATTACCATCCATGATGTATTCACCCTTTTGGATAAAGTCACCTTCTTGCACAGGAATATGTTTACCTTTTGGAACCATATATTCTGTTTTGATCTCTGCGTCATCTGCAGACACTACATTAACACGTCGCTTGTTCTTGAAGTCACGTCCAAATTCGACATAACCATCCATTTCAGCAATTATTGCGTGATCTTTTGGTCTACGTGCTTCAAAAAGTTCTGCAACACGCGGCAAACCACCTGTAATATCTTTTGTTTTTGCACCTTCACGAGGGATACGCGCAACAACATCACCAGCTTCTATAGCCTGCCCATCTTCTACAGATAGAATTGCATCTACAGACATAGCATATTGGATTGGATTGCCTGCATCATTTATAACTGGATCTCCAGTCTTAGTATCAGCAACAATTATTGAGGGCTTTAAATCTGAACCCTGTTTTGCTGAACGCCAATCAGTTACGATTTTTTGGCTAATTCCGGTTGCATCATCAGTTACATCACGTACCGAAATACCAGAAACAAGATCAACAAGTTTAGCTATACCACCTTTGTCGGCAATGATTGGTAATGTATATGGGTCCCATTCGTATAATTTATCACCACGTGCAACTTTATCACCTGACTTAACCAATACTTTAGTACCGTAATCCATTTTATGAATCACAGCATCTTGCCCATTTTCATCAACAACCACCAACTCAACGTTGCGGCCCATAACAATTTGCTCACCATCTCGATTTATAAGTATATTAGATTTTCTAATATCAATTGTTCCTGCTTGGCTAGCGTCTTGGAATGATTGTTGACCACCCTGCGCAACACCACCAATGTGGAATGTACGCATTGTAAGTTGTGTACCTGGTTCACCAATAGATTGTGCAGCAATAATACCAACTGCTTCACCTGGATTAACACCATGTCCACGAGCTAAATCACGGCCATAACATGCCGCACAGATACCATCTTCTGACTCACAGGTTAGTGGAGACCTTATTTGAAGCGACACTAAATTAGCAGCATCAATTATGTCTGCCTGTCGTTCATCAACAAGTTCATTGCGTTTTCCTAATACTTCGCCAGTAACAGGATGTATCACATCTTCAGCTAAAACCCTTCCTAGAATTCGTTCAGCCATTGAAGATACAACTTCACCATCATTTACAGCAGCACGTGCTGTAATTGATTTTTCAGTTCCACAATCCCATTCGCGAACAATACAGTCTTGAGCAACATCAACCAAGCGACGAGTTAGGTAACCTGAATTTGCAGTCTTCAATGCGGTATCAGAAAGACCCTTACGAGCACCGTGAGTTGAGTTAAAGTACTCAAGCACTGAAAGACCTTCCTTAAAGTTGGAGATAATTGGAGTTTCAATGATTTCACCGTTTGGCTTTGCCATCAGTCCCCGCATACCACCAAGTTGCTTCATCTGAGTAACAGAACCACGCGCTCCAGAATGTGCCATCATGTAAACAGAATTTGGCTCCATTTCAGTACCATCATCTGTCTTCTTCATTGATGAAATACTATCCATCATTGCATCTGTTACTTTTTCATTTGCTTTTGACCAAGCATCAACAACTTTGTTGTACTTTTCACCTTGAGTGATCAGTCCATCCATATATTGTTGTTCAAAACCCTTCACATAATCACGTGTTTCATTAACTAGTGACCACTTTGTATCAGGAATTACCATATCTTCTTTACCAAAAGAAATACCTGCCTTGAATGCTTCGCGGAAGCCCAAAGTCATGATATGGTCACAAAATATTACAGACTCTTTTTGTCCACAATATCGATAAACGCTGTCAATTATTTCACCAACTTCTTTTTTACGTAATAAACGGTTAATTAGGCTATAAGGTGCTTTATGGTTTAATGGCAAAACAGTACTTAATTTTACTCGACCTGGTGTTGTTTCAAAACGCTCCCATACAACTTCGCCTTCTTCATTTACTTGCTCAACACGACAAGTAATCTTTGAGTGTAAATGAACCATCCCTGTGTCTAATGCATGCTCAACCTCTTGAGGATTCGCAAATGTCATTCCTTGGCCAATCATTCCCTCACGCTCTAAGGTAACGTAGTAGAGACCTAAAATCATATCCTGAGATGGAACAATAATTGGTTTACCATTTGCAGGTGACAAGACGTTGTTAGTCGACATCATTAAAACACGTGCTTCTAATTGTGCTTCTAATGATAATGGAACGTGTACAGCCATTTGGTCACCATCAAAGTCAGCATTAAAGGCTGAGCAAACCAATGGGTGCAACTGTATTGCTTTACCCTCAATTAATACGGGTTCAAATGCTTGAATACCCAAACGGTGCAATGTAGGCGCACGATTTAACATAACTGGATGTTCACGAATAACTTCATCCAGGATGTCCCATACTTCTGGACGTTGTTTTTCAACAATTTTTTTTGCTTGTTTAACCGTAGAAGATAGCCCCTTTGCTTCCAAGCGTGAATAGATAAATGGCTTAAATAGTTCTAATGCCATTTTCTTTGGTAACCCACATTGGTGTAGTTTAAGCTCAGGACCCGTAACAATTACAGAACGTCCAGAAAAATCTACACGCTTACCTAATAAGTTTTGTCTGAAACGACCTTGTTTGCCTTTGAGCATATCTGAAAGTGATTTCAACGCACGTTTATTGGCACCAGTGATTACTCTGCCACGACGTCCATTATCAAACAATGCATCTACAGACTCTTGAAGCATTCTTTTTTCATTGCGAACAATAATGTCTGGAGCTCGTAATTCAATCAATCGCTTCAAACGATTATTCCGATTTATTACACGGCGATAAAGATCGTTTAAATCTGACGTAGCAAAACGACCACCATCAAGTGGCACCAAAGGACGAAGCTCTGGCGGTATAACAGGTAAAACTGTCATTACCATCCACTCTGGACGGTTACCTGAGTCAATAAATGCTTCAACAACCTTCAATCGTTTGATGATTTTCTTTGGCTTTAATTCACCAGTAGCTTCAGCTAACTCATCACGTAATTGCTCTGCTTCTGCATCTAGATCTATGTTAGATAACATCTCGCGAATAGCTTCTGCACCAATTCCCGCATTAAAAGCATCTTCACCAAACATATCCTGAGCATCTAAGAATTCTTCTTCAGACATCATTTGACCATAGTTTAGATCTGTTAAACCAGGCTCTATCACTACATATTGTTCAAAATATAAAACTCTTTCTAACTCACGTAATGTCATGTCTAACATTAGGCCAATTCGTGACGGAAGTGATTTTAAGAACCAAATATGAGCAACTGGTGATGCTAAATCAATATGGCCCATACGTTCGCGACGTACTTTTTGAAGCGTTACTTCAACACCACATTTTTCGCAAACTACACCGCGATACTTCATACGTTTGTATTTGCCACATAAACATTCATAATCTTTTATTGGGCCAAAGATTCTTGCACAAAACAAACCATCACGTTCAGGCTTGAATGTACGATAGTTAATAGTCTCTGGTTTTTTTATTTCACCAAATGACCATGACAGGATCCGCTCAGGAGACGCCAAAGATATTTGAATTTCATCAAACGTCTTTGGAGGCTGGACGGGATTAAACGGGTTATTCGTGATTTCTTGGTTCATTTTCTAGATCCTAATCTCGATTTCAGTTGAAGGAGCAGGCGCGAACGCCTACTCACTCTCCGCATCCAGCAGTTGGATATTTAAGCCCAAACTACGGATTTCTTTAATAAGCACGTTGAAACTCTCTGGTATTCCAGCTTCAAAGTTATCTTCACCTTTAACGATACTTTCATATACTTTCGTACGTCCAGCAACATCATCAGATTTTACAGTTAACATTTCTTGAAGTGTATATGCAGCACCATATGCTTCTAATGCCCACACTTCCATTTCACCGAAACGTTGCCCACCAAACTGCGCTTTACCACCAAGTGGTTGCTGAGTAACCAATGAATATGGCCCAGTTGAACGTGCATGAATTTTATCATCAACCAAATGGTGAAGTTTTAAGATATATTTCATTCCAACGGTAACTGGTCGGTTAAACTGCTCACCAGTTCGGCCATCAAATAAAATCGACTGACCGGATGTGTCTAATCCTGCACGTGTTAACATATCGTTAACATCAACTTCTTTTGCACCGTCAAACACAGGTGTAGCAATTGGAACACCATCAGTTACATTACCCGCTGCTTCAAGAAAGTTATCCTTTGGCATGTCTTTTAAAACTTCATCATAAATTTCATCACCATACGCAACTTTCATTGCATCTTGTACTGGGGTCATATCACCTGATCGGCGATACTCTTGTAATGACAAATCTATAGATTTCCCTAAGTTTCTAGCTGCCCAACCCATATGAGTTTCAAGAATTTGGCCAACATTCATTCGCGATGGAACACCCAAAGGATTTAAGCAAAAATCTACAGGTGTGCCATCTGCCAAAAATGGCATATCTTCTTGTGGAACAACTTTAGAAATAACACCTTTGTTACCGTGACGCCCAGCCATTTTATCACCTGGCTGTAATTTACGTTTTACAGCAATGAAAACTTTTACCATCTTCATAACGCCTGGGGGTAAGTCATCTCCTCGACGAACTTTTTCGACTTTATCTTCAAAACGAGCATCTAATGCCCCTTTTTGTAAGTCATACTGTTTATTTAGAGACTCAATGTTTGCCGCATCAGCTTCATCTTCTAATACAAGTTGCCACCACTGTCCGCGAGAAAGAGATTCCAGAAGTTCATCATCAATTATTGAACCTGATTTTACACCTTTTGGTCCTTTAATTGCTTTCTTACCAGCAATCATTGACTTTAACCTAGCATAAGTATTTCGATCTAAAATACCAACTTCATCATCACGATCTCTTGCTAAGCGTTCAACTTCTTCTCGCTCAATTTGCAAAGCTCTTTCATCTTTTTCGATACCATGACGATTAAATACTCGCACTTCAACAACAGTCCCATAATCACCTGGTGGTAATCTCAAAGACGTATCTCGAACATCTGATGCTTTTTCACCAAAAATAGCTCTTAGCAGCTTTTCTTCTGGTGTCATTGGGCTTTCACCCTTTGGAGTAATTTTTCCAACTAGAATATCAGAAGGCCCTACCTCAGCACCAATATAAACGATACCTGCCTCATCTAAATTACGAAGAGCTTCTTCACCAACGTTTGGAATATCGCGAGTAATTTCTTCAGGGCCTAATTTTGTATCACGAGCAGCAACTTCAAATTCTTCAATATGAACTGATGTGAACACATCATCTTTAACAATACGTTCAGATATTAATATTGAATCTTCATAGTTGTAACCATTCCATGGCATAAACGCTACAAGAACGTTTTTACCCAATGCTAACTCTCCGATATCAGTTGACGGTCCATCAGCAACAACTTCACCCATAGATACACGATCTCCAACCTTTACTAATGGTCTCTGATTTATACATGTATTTTGGTTTGAACGTTGGAATTTACGCAACCTATAAATATCGACGCCAGGGTCACCAGCATCCATTGAGTCCGTTACTCGCACAACAATACGTGTTGCATCTACTTGGTCAATGATACCTCCACGAGCAGCTGTAATTGCAGCTCCGGAGTCACGTGCAACAACTTCTTCGATACCAGTACCAACATATGGGGCATCAGCTTTTAATAAAGGAACTGCTTGGCGTTGCATATTTGAACCCATTAATGCGCGGTTAGCATCATCATTTTCCAAGAATGGGATAAGAGAAGCTGCAACAGAAACCAATTGCTTAGGTGAAACATCGATATAATCAATATTTTCCGGCGTATTGAGCATGTATTCACCAGCTTGGCGCGTAGATACCAAATCATTGGCAAATTTTCCAGCATCATCAAGCTTTGCATTTGCTTGGGCAACAGTATATCTCATTTCCTCTGTTGCTGACATATACTGAACTTCATCAGTAACTTTTCCATCATCTACGCGGCGATATGGTGTTTCAATAAATCCATATTTATTCACTCTAGCAAAAGACGCCAAAGAGTTAATCAAACCAATATTTGGTCCTTCAGGTGTCTCGATTGGGCACATTCTTCCATAGTGTGTTGGATGAACGTCACGCACTTCAAATCCTGCGCGTTCACGGGTAAGACCACCTGGTCCAAGTGCAGATAAGCGACGTTTGTGTGTAACTTCTGACAATGGATTAGTTTGGTCCATAAACTGTGAAAGTTGTGAAGATCCAAAAAATTCACGCACAGCAGCAGCAGCTGGCTTAGCGTTAATCAGATCTTGAGGCATGATATTGTCAATTTCAACAGACGACATGCGCTCCTTAATAGCACGCTCCATTCGCAGCAGGCCTACACGGTATTGATTTTCCATCAATTCGCCAACTGATCTTACACGCCTATTACCAAGGTGGTCGATATCATCAATATCACCTTTTCCATCACGCAATTCTACCAACGCTTTTACAACACCAATTATATCTTCTTTACGTAATGTTCGTTGTGTGTCTTCAGCGTCTAATTGTAAACGCATGTTCATTTTGACACGTCCAACAGCTGACAAATCATACCGCTCTGAATCAAAAAATAATGTGTCAAAAAGTGCTGATGCAGCATCAACAGTCGGTGGTTCACCAGGGCGCATTACGCGATAGATATCCATTAATGCAGTATCACGGCCCATATTCTTATCAATGGACATAGTATTTCTGATATATGGACCAACATTTACATTATCTATATCGAGTGTTGGGATATTCGTAACACCAGCTTCTAGTAACTCTTGTAGCGTTCCACCATTAACAGCACCATCTTTATCATATTCTAATGTAAGCTCATCACCAGCTTCAACATAAATGGCACCAGTTTCTTCGTTTATTATATCTTGGGAAACATAACGTCCAACAATTGTATCAAATGCTACACGTATTTCTGTAACTTTTCCTTCTTCGAGCAATTTTTTGACTGTTCTTGGAGTAACTTTAGCTCCTGCTTCAGCGATAACTTTGCCCGTTTTCGCATCAATAATATCCTCAGATGGTTTTGTTCCCCTTACTCTTTGAGGAAAAAACTTTGTTACCCATGAATTTTTCTTTTTATCAAACTTATAATCAACTGTATCATAATATGCTGAACATACCCCTTCTTGGTCCAAACCTAACGCATACAATAAAGTTGTAACAGGAAGCTTACGGCGACGATCAATACGTGCGTAAACAACATCTTTTGCGTCAAATTCAAAGTCCAACCATGATCCACGATAGGGAATTATGCGAGATGCAAAAAGCAATTTACCTGATGAGTGAGTTTTACCACGATCATGGTCAAAAAACACTCCCGGAGATCTGTGCATTTGAGAAACAACAACACGCTCAGTTCCATTAACAACAAACGTTCCATTAGGTGTCATAAGTGGTAAATCACCCATGAATACATCTTGCTCTTTGATGTCTTTTACAGACCTAGCACCAGTTTCTTCATCAACATCAAAAACAATCAATCGAAGCGTAACTTTTAATGGTGCAGAATATGTCATATCACGTTGCATACATTCTTCAACGTCATATTTTGGTTTTTCTAGGTCATATTTTACATATTCTAATACAGCTGTTTCATTAAAATCTTTAATTGGAAAAACCGATTGAAAAACAGCATTAATTCCTTCACCATCTAGTGGCTGCGATTGATCGCCAGAATTCAAAAAGAGGTCATATGAACTCTTTTGCACCTGAATAAGATTTGGAATGTCCAAAACTTCACGGATTTTACCATAATATTTGCGGATACGTTTTATACCTGAATGCGTCTGAGCCATGCTCGTCTTCACCTTTTCTAATGTTCACGTCATAGTTTGTGCGGGCATCACATCCTAATCGGCCACATGAAACATGGTTCACCCTATTCTTGCTAAAGTGCCACCTCTAGCTCCCGAATGAACCCTGTCTAAAACAAAGCCTTTTACAAAGGCTCTCTTTAAGACAGGAGTGGCCGGTTCTAAATAAATAGAACCAGCCAAAATAACTACACCCTAGGGTGTATAAATTATTTTAATTCAACTTCCGCACCAGCTGCTTCAAGTTGTTTCTTCAACTCTTCAGCTTCTGACTTAGAAACACCTTCTTTAACTGCTTTTCCGCCAGCTTCTACAAGGTCTTTTGCTTCTTTTAAGCCTAGACCTGTAATACCACGAACTTCTTTGATGACGTTGATTTTCTTGTCACCTGCAGATTTAAGGATTACGTCAAATTCATCTTTTTCTTCGCCAGCAGCAGCATCATCTCCAGCTGCAGCCATAACAACAGCTCCGCCAGCAGCAGGCTCAATGCCATACTCATCTTTAAGAAGTGTTTTTAGTTCTTGTGCTTCCAAAAGCGTTAAAGCAACGATTTCTTCTGCAAGTTTTTTGATATCAGCCATTTGATATTTCCAGTTCAATTTTAAATTCTGTTTTTCCAGTGATGCTCGCATTCACGAACACCGGTAATTCCATTTGCAATTAAGCAGCTTTCTCTTCAATCGTTTCTAAAATAGAAGCAATATTAGATGCAGGCGCACCAACGGCTCCCGCGATGTTTGATGCAGGTGCAGCAATACAACCAACGATAGAAGCAATAAGCTCCTCACGTGATGGCATGGCGGCAACGGCTTTAACACCAGCGCGATCCAATGCATTATCTCCCATTGACCCACCAAGAATTACGAGCTTGTCGTTTTCTTTAGCATATTCTTCCGTCACTTTTGCGGCGGCTACAGGGTCTTCTGAGAAAGACAATACAGTCATTCCATCTAATAAACCTGAAATATTTTCACATGGTTTACCTTCAAGAGCGATTTTGGCGAGCTTATTTTTGGCTACACGTACAGAACCACCAACATCACGCATGCGTGAGCGGAAGTCTTGCATTTCTGCAACTGTTATGCCGGCATAGTGTGATACTACAACAACACCAGAGTCCGTGAAGATCTGTCCTAGTTCTTTGACTAAGGCTTCTTTTTGGGCTCTATCCACAGTGTTTCTCCAAATTATAGGAAACGAAATGTTTCCCGGCTCAGTTTAACTGACCCACAAGGATCAGCAGTTAGGGTCCTAATTACGGGCCCCTTCCAAAATCACCCGAGGCTTAGCCAAAGGTATAATTTGTTCGGTTCCCATCTCAGGCAGGGATTATTTTGCATTAGCAAAACCCACCATCTCGGACAGTATCAAAACAATATCGACGAATCGATATGGTTAAGAATGGTTGGTATATAGGTTGCTTTAGTTCAGTTGTGAAGGGGTTAAGTTTTTATTATGATTGAAAATTTATATTTATTATTTGAAAACCCACACAAGCCAAAATGAATGACGAATAAATATTACTAGATACTGACTTTAATCTTTATAATCTTTGTATTGAATATACAAAAGGGCTCTATAATAACAGAGCCCTTTTTTAAAAATATATAAATTGTAATTTAAGCTCCGGAAGCTGCATCAACATCCAATGTTACTGCTGGGCCCATTGTAGAAGATAAGACAATTTTCTTTATGTATGCGCCTTTAGCACCTTCAGGTTTAGCTTTTCGAACAGCGTTAACAAACGCCTGAACATTTTCAGCAAGCTTATCTTCACTAAAAGAAGCTTTACCAACACCTGCGTGAATAACACCAGCTTTTTCAACTTTGAACTGCACTTCACCACCTTTGGCTGCTTCAACGGCTGCTTTTACATCCATAGTTACAGTACCTACACGTGGATTAGGCATTAAATTTCTTGGGCCAAGTACTTTACCTAATCGACCCACAACACCCATCATATCAGGGGTTGCAATACAACGATCAAACTCAATAGTTCCACCTTGAACAATTTCCATTAAATCCTCAGCACCAACGATATCAGCGCCTGCTGCTTTAGCTTCATCTGCTTTTGCATCTCGTGCAAATACTGCAACACGCATAGTTTTACCTGTGCCGTTTGGTAAACCTACAACACCTCTAACCATTTGGTCTGCATGCCTAGGATCTACACCGAGATTCATTGCAATATCAATTGTCTCATCAAATTTTGAAACTGCATTTGCCTTTACTAAAGATACTGCCTCTGAAATTGATAAAGATGCTTTACCTTCAAATGAAGCACGAGCAGCTGTTGTTCTTTTTCCAAATTTAGCCATTACTTCACCTCAATTCCCATAGAACGCGCTGAACCAGCTATAATTTTCATAGCAGCTTCAATATCGTTTGCATTCAAATCTTTCATTTTAGCTTCAGCAATTTCTTGCAGTTGCTTTTTAGTAACAGAACCAACTATTTCACGGCTTGGCGTGGTTGCACCTGACTTTAATTTAGCTGCTTTTTTTAAGAAGTATGAAGCAGGTGAGGTTTTTATGTCCATTGTAAATGACTTATCAGCATAATAAGTAATAACAGTTGGGCATGGTGCACCATTTTCAAGTTCTTGGGTTTTTGCATTAAAAGCTTTACAAAACTCCATGATATTTATTCCACGTTGACCCAAAGCTGGGCCCACCGGTGGTGATGGGTTGGCTGCTCCTGCAGGTATCTGCAGTTTCATAGTGCCAGCAATCTTTTTAGCCATATTGGCCTCCTTTAAGCTCCGATCCTCCAGGCCGCGTGCCTTTTGGAACAATTTGGTGTGGTACGGTCATCATCGCGCGCGATAATTTCCTCCCACATGCACATCACATGATTATGATTGTTTCATAACCTGAGTGAATTCTAATTCGACTGGCGTAGCCCGTCCAAAAATTGAAACGGTAACCTTTAGTCGAGAATTTTCTTGGTCTACTTCTTCCACCATTCCAGCAAAACCTTCAAATGGTCCTTCAGTAACATTAACTTGTTCACCTATATCGAAAGTAATTAAGTTTCTCGGATTTTCTACACCTTCTTCAACTTGGTTTAATATGAACGCTACTTCTTTATCACGCATTGGGCTTGGTTTTCCTGGCTGCCCCAAGAAACCTGTTACTCTATTAATATTATTAATTAAGTGATAACCCTTTTCAGACATATCCATACGAACAAGTAAATAACCAGGCATAAACCTACGTTCAGCTGTAACTTTTTTTCCACGGCGTACTTCTATAACTTCTTCAGTCGGCACTAAAACCTGCTCAATATCATCTTGCATGCCTTCTTGCTCGACCGCTTCATTGATTAATTCAGCAACTTTTTTTTCAAAGTTGGATAGAACACTTACTGAATACCATCTTTTAGCCATAGCTTTTATGCCTCTACTAGGACCACATTAAGTCCGTTAATTCATTTACTTTCAAGGCCCCGTAAGGCCTTATATCCAAAATAAAAGGCACGCATTAAGAATCGTAGCGTGCCATTTTAATACGATTTATCGGCGTTTAGCGCCGAAATCGTGTTAATTCAAGTACCTATGCCCAGAATTATGTTTAATCCTAATTTAATAATTTGGTCTGCGCCAAAAAAGAAAATTGCAACCAAAGTAGCCATAATAAATACCATAACGGTTGTTATAGTTGTTTCACGGCGATTTGGCCAAACAACTTTAGAAACTTCTGCTCTTACTTGCTGCATAAATTGCAAGGGGTTGGTGCGTGCCATGTTGCACTCCTATGTGTAATCAAATGTGGTGATACAGCGCATATCATTTAATTTCAAGGCATGACATGACCATAATTTTTAGTATTTTTCAATTTTTAATAAAATGGAATTTAAGTGATCTTAAAAGTTTATCCTCGTATAGATGCAATAATTTCTAACATAGCATCCTCGGGTATATAACCTCCAATTAATCTATCACCTATCACGAATGATGGCGTACCAGTAAATTGAAGGACATCGGCTAAATCTCGAGATGTTTGTATATGCTCAAAAACATTTGGATCATTCATATCTATAAGTAATTTTTCAATATCTAATCCAATTCGTCTTGCAATTTTAATAACTGATATCTTATTTAATTGTTGAGCATTCATTAATTCTTCATGAAAAACATTATACTTGTTTTGTGCTCGAGAAGCTAAAGCAGCTCTACTAGCATATATTGATCCTTCAGATAAAATTGGAAATTCTCGATAAACAATTCGTATGTTTTTATCATTTCTTAAAACTTCCTGCACCGCTGCCATTGCTTTTTTACAATACCCACAATTATAATCAAAAAATTCTATAATTGTTATATCAGCATCTGGATTGCCATAAGTTGGAGCATTAGGATCTGATATTAATAGATCTTCATTATCCAGATATGCTTGTTTTTTTGAAGCTTCTTTATCTGCTTCATCGCGATCTCGCAAAAGATTAACAGCTTCCATTATGATCTGTGGGTTTTCTAAGATAGCTTCTAGGGCAAGTTTTTTAATATCTGCCTCATTTAAAGTTTCTGACATTACAGGATTAACACTTACAAGCATAGCTGTAAGAAAAGACATAATAAATTTACGCAAATCAATATTCCTTAATTTTCTGTAACTTTGTACAAAAAAAATTAGCCACTAGTACAGAATAATTTATACTCATTCGATATTTGATGATAAATATTTTATTTTTTCATGGCATGGGCAACTTACTAGATGATTATTTACTATTCCACACGCTTCCATCCAAGCATAAACAATTGTGGGGCCGCAAAAATTGAACCCATGAGACTTTAAATCTTTTGATATTTTCGTTGATAAATCTGTAAATTTTGGCACTTCAGACATTGAAATAAAATCATTTTGTATTGGAGCTCCATCAACAAAATTCCAAATATAATTATTAAATCCAATAGAGGACTCAATATCCTGCCAAATTTGTGCACCTTTTATTGTGGATATAATTTTCCTTCTATTGCGAACAATACCATTATCAAGCATTAGATTATCAATATCTTTATCAGTAAATTTCGCAACTTCATAAGGGTTAAATCCTTTGAATGCATTACGGAAATTATCTCTTTTTTTTAGAATTGTTAGCCAGCTTAAACCTGCTTGAAACCCATCTAATACGAGTTTTTCCCATAGTGCTTGAGATGAATAATCAGGAACGCCCCATTCCTCATCATGATATTTCACATAAAGAGGATCAACACCACACCAACTGCATCGCTGCATCTGCAAAGTACTATACTAATTAGATAATCTAATTATTTCTTCTTTTATTTTTAATTTCTTTAATTTTATGGCCTTCAAATCTAGAGAATCTATTGAAGGAATTCTTTGCGATCGCTCAAGTTGATCAGAGAGGATTGCATGCTTCTGTTTTAGTTCTGATACATAAGAACTTCTTGTCATTATTAATCTCCTGTTTTTATATTTACTGCATAATTATTTATATATTAATAAAAGCACATAAGATTTTTTCTGTCATTTAATTTTTTTTAAATTCTAATTTATAGTCAAATCTTGCCTATAAATAATAAAGGTAAAAACGTTTCTTAGCTTTATACTAAATTTCAAAGCTTCATAAGTCCAAAGGATGTCCAAAACGTAAAATATTTTTCGCGCTTTTTGAATAATCACTTTTATCACTGTTATGAATATCACCATCATGTACAACAAAAGGCTCTAATAGTTTCATTGGCCCTTTTGAGCCTTTTATGCCTTGAACTATTATACGTTTTGCAGGCCGAGATTTTCTTGAGGATATGGGCTTAATGCTAATACTTCCACAATAAGCGGACAGCGAAGAAAGAATCTCAGGCAGACGTTCTGTTAAATGTATGATGCTAAAACTTCCACCTGACTTTAAACGCTTCAAACTAAAAAAAATCCAGTCATTTAAAGAAATATTTTCAATATTTGCGATAGATTTTCCTTGAGCTACTGGTTTTGATAAAGTTTTGGTTACAAAAAATGGTGGATTTGTCATGACATGATCAAAACTCTTTTGACGAAAGTCAGCGGGTAAATCATTCAGGTTTGCATTAACAACTTTTAAATTAATGTTATTTTCAATTGCATTATGTTCTGACATTAAAAAATATTCTCTTTGCAATTCTATGCCATATAATCTCAAATTTGAAACACGTGCACCCAAACATAGAGATGCAACGCCAACTCCAGATCCAACGTCCAAAACTGATTGCCCACTGCTCGCAGGTACAGAAGCAGCAAGAAATACTGGATCAGTTGCTGCACGATAACCATTAGAAGGCTGGGTGATTTTTAGTTTACCATTTAAAAATGCATCGAATGTCTTATTCATCATTAATCCGATAAATCAAAATTATTATCTTTAAGAATTTTATATGCCATATAATAATCTTCATCAGTCACCATCATACGTCTAGGCATAATTCCTATACTGCCCTCTAATATACTCATATGGACGTCCAGAGCAAAACAGGTTATTTGTTCGCCTTTTAATAACGCCGTTGCAAAACTTATTAAAGTCGGATCATTTGTTTTGAATAATTCTTTCATCTGAATTATTTAAACGATAGACATATAATAAGTCGAGACGTCAAATTTGAGAATACAATTGCCACAAGAAAAACCCCAGGATGTATTAGCTGCTTTATTAGCCCCAGAAATGGTTGAAGTTAATAGCTTAATCAAAAATCGTATGGCATCTGATGCTGCACCAAGGATTCCAGAAGTTACTGGACACCTAATTGATGCTGGCGGCAAACGTTTGCGTCCTTTACTTACACTCGCATCAGCAGAAATGTGTGGAAATAAATCACCTTATCATATTCATTTAGCCGCCACAGTAGAGTTCATACATACAGCAACTTTATTACACGATGACGTTGTTGATGAAAGCAAACAGCGACGAGGCCGCCCAACTGCTAATTTGTTATGGGATAATCAATCTTCAGTACTTGTCGGAGACTACTTATTTTCAAGATCATTTCAGCTTATGGTAGAAACTGGCAATTTACGCGTCTTGGACATCTTGGCAAATGCATCTGCAACAATTGCAGAGGGTGAAGTATTGCAATTAACTGTAGCTCAGAATTTAAGCACAACTGAAGATACTTACCTGAAGGTAATACGTGGCAAAACAGCTGCATTATTTGAGGCGGCATGTAAAGTTGGCGGTGTAATTTCAAATGCGAATGAAAAAATAATAGACGCATTAGCATCTTATGGAGATGCTTTGGGGATTTGCTTCCAAATAACTGATGACTTACTAGACTACAATGGCAGCGCAGCTAATTTAGGTAAAAGTATCGGTGACGATTTCCGTGAAAGAAAAATGAGTCTTCCTTTAATAAAAGTTTTAAAAAAATCTAATGCTGCTGAAAAAGATTTCTGGAAAAGAACAATTGAAATTGGTGACCAAAAAAATAATGATTTAGATTATGCATTAGAATTAATGTCAAAACATAACGCATTAAATGACACATTAAATGATGCTGTATTTTGGTCTAATAAAGCAAAAGAATCTATTATTACATTACCCAAAAGCCCATTAAGAGATGTATTATTAGAATTACCTGACTATGTAGTTAGTAGATTATCCTAACCTAAAACTACCGGCCGAACCCACCAATTTGGATTCTGTAAAGATATCTCTCCAGCAGCTTTTTGAGCTAACTCAAAACTTTGAAACAACCCAAAGCATGTTCCTCCAGAGCCTGACATTCTTGAAAGGTTTGACCCACAATCATTTAATGAATCCAAAACTTTTCTAATACTTGGAACTATCTCAATTGCAGGCAATTCTAGATCATTTCGCAATTTACTCAAAAAATGAATTGTTTCAAAAAATGTTAATTTCTTGTTAGGTAAGCTAGAAATTTTTTTATTAGCTTTTGATTTTAAAATCTTAAATATGGTTGATGTTGAAACTTTATCACCAGAATTCACTAATACTGCTGATAATTTTGGTAAAAATTCAATATCACTTAATATTTCACCAATTCCTTGCATTCTTTGATTTGTTGATTTGAGACAAACAGGTACATCAGCACCTAGCGTCAATCCATTATCTATTGGTAAAGATGTATTGCAATACTCTATTAGACCTCGGAATGTAGCAGCAGCGTCAGCTGATCCACCTCCAATTCCAGCTGAAAGTGGTAATTTTTTTTTCAAACCTATTTTAAAATCATCTGACAATTTTAATTCTTTTGCAGCTTTGTAGATTATGTTGTCTGTTATCGGGATATTATTTAGATCTTCGCTAAATTGACCATCAGACACTATTTCGAAAGTTTCATTTTTTCTAAAAATCAATTCATCACCATAATTAGCAAACGTTACAATACTATCAAGCAAATGATAACCATTCTTATCTTGACCGGTCACATGCAAGCAGAGATTAATTTTAGCTTTTGCTATTTGCTTATAAAGCACTTGATACTACTTTTTCTTTTCTTGAGCTTGAACTTCATCCAGACCAACCTCTAGTTTTTTTCTAATCCTTACTAATTCTTTCTCTTCAGGATCAAAAGAAATTGCTCGGCGCCACTGAAACTTTGCTTCTCTTTTTCGTCCAACTTTCCAATAAACATCACCCAGATGATCATTTACAATAGGGTCATCGGGCATGAGCTCAACAGCACGTTCCATTGGTTGTATCGCATCTTCAAATTTACCTAGAGTAAATAAACTCCAACCTAAACTATCAATTATAAATCCACTATTAGGTCTAGCCGCGACAGCTTTTTCAATCATCTTTCTGGCTTCTTCAAGTTTTTTATTTTTTTCAACCAATGAATATCCGAGGTAATTCAAAATTAATGGCTGATTTGGTGAAAGATCTAATGCCATTCTAAAATTCATTTCGGCGCGAGGCCAATTACCCAGTCGCTCATTACAAATACCTAAAGTATAAAATAAGAACCAATGACTTGAATTGGGTTTACCTATTAAACTTTGAGCTTTGTCATATGCGCTTCGAGCTAACATGAATTTTTTTTGCCCTCTGTAAGCATCTCCCAATGACATAAAAACTCTGGAGCTTTTTTTATAATTAACTGCTAATTCTTTTAATGCAGCAATTGCTAAATCTGGCTTATCTGCAGCAATTAAAGTTTCGGCACGACCGATCTCAGCACTTAAATATAAACTATTATCTTTTGAAATCGTTTCATAATTCTCAATTGCTAAATCAAATTGTTTTTGATCTCGTAACAATTCAGAAGTTAACAATATAGTTTCGGCATTATTTGGACGTAAACTTTGAGCTAATCTTGCATATAATAAGCTAGTTTGATCATTTTCTGAACCATTCAAGGCAAAAGCTAATGTAAATAATACTTCAGCTATACCCTGTTGAGCCGAAGTTATGTAATCATAACTTGATTTACCATTTTGTATATTTTGGCGAAGTAAATCTAATTCATTATCCTGACCTTTTAGAGCCATTTTATCTATAAGCTCTAATGCTTCTTCTTCTTTTGATAGCTCAGCCATTATTTGTGCATGCGCAATTAAACTACCTCGCGTTAATCGCAACGAACCATTTACATTTCCCGACAATATTTTATCTGCATTTTCAAAATCACCAACAGCTGCAAGAGCTAATGCTTTATGATACTGCCCTAATAATTTTGACGTAGTGTTACCATCCATTTCGTCAAAGGTTTTTAAAACAGAGCTCATTTTTCCACGACCTAGATCAGTCCAACCATTTAAAAGCCCAAAAAGTAACTCAGTGTAGTTTTCTTTATTTTTTTTCAATAAATTAGACGCTAGTACAAATCTCTCATTTTTTATGTAATCAATAAATATTAACAAATCAGCAAGATGATTATTATTATTTAAAGTGATTTCTTTTGCATACTTTATTGCAGTATTTACGTCTCCCATTGATAATGTAGACAACATCGCATTGTATTTTATGAAATTATTTTCAGGATCAAGTATTAGTGTATTTGCAAAGTATTTCGATGCGGCAACGTAATCGCCTCGCATTGCAGCATTGGAACCCGCTAAATAAGATCCAGCGAGACTCTTTGAATGCGCCATAGAAGAAAATAAGCCAAAAACAATGCCACATAAAACTGCTTTAAGTATCATAATAACTTTAATCCAAGGTAATATTACTTAATGCTAACCAATGGATAAGATGACCGCAATGTACCATTATGATTTTTATAATTATCCATTTACTAATAAAATTACATATTAGGGTAATTAGGCCCATCTCCACCTTGAGGAGTCACCCAAGTTATATTTTGACTTGGGTCTTTAATATCACAAGTCTTACAGTGTACACAATTTTGTGAATTGATCTGAAACTTTGGATTAGATCCATTATCTTCGCGAACAATTTCATATACACCAGCAGGACAATACCTTTGAGCTGGCTCAGCATATATTGGCAAATTCTTATCAACCGGTATCGATAAATCAGTGAGCTTGAGATGAACTGGCTGACCCTCAGCATGATTGGTTCCTGAAAAGCTTACATTTGTTAATCTGTCAAAACTTAACTTTCCATCAGGCTTTGGGTATTCTATTTGTGGATAATCCGCAGCCTTTCCTGTACTTTCTGCATCAGTTTTCCCATGTTTTACAGTCCCAAAAATACTGAACTTCAAAATAGTTTGGCACCACATATCAAAACCACCCAATATCACCCCTAAAACTGAACCATACTTTGATCGTAAAGGAGCAACATTTCTAACTATATTTAAATCTTTACCAACAGGTCCTGACTTCAAAGCTTTATCATAATCTGATAAAGTATCTCCCATTCTTCCAGCCTTTATAGCTGCAACAACTGCTTCAGCTGCATGCTGTCCAGAATACATAGCATTATGGTTACCTTTAATTCGGGGTAGATTTACAAGTCCTGCTGAACATCCTAATAATGCTCCACCTGGAAAAGCAGTTTCTGGTATTGACTGAAAACCGCCTTTTGTAACAGCACGCGCACCATAAGAAATTCTTTTTCCACCTTCTAATACCTTAGATATTTTTGGATGATGCTTCCATCTTTGGAACTCCATATAAGGGAAAAGGTGAGGGTTTTTATAATTAAGGTCGACAATGAAACCCACATAAACCTGGTTATTTTCTAGATGGTACATGAAAGATCCACCACTATCTTGAGACATTGGCCAGCCCATTGTGTGTGTAACTTCGCCTTCATTATGATTTTCAGGTTTAACCTCCCAAATTTCTTTCATGCCAAGTCCAAACTTTGGAACATCACTTTTTGCATCTAATTCATACTTTGAAATTACTTCTTTTGATAAACTACCGCGAACACCCTCTGATAAGAGTATATATTTCCCATGCAGCTCCATACCAGGTTCATACCCTGGGCCATCTGTTCCATCTGCATTCTTACCAAATTCTCCAGCAACAACACCTTTGACTTCACCATTTTCACCGTAAACCAACTCAGAACATGCCATTCCTGGAAAGATTTCCACACCAATATTTTCAGCTTGCTCAGCCATCCAACGGCAAACATTCCCCATAGATACTATGTAATTACCGTGATTATTCATAAGGGGTGGCATTAAAATATTTGGTATTTTTGATGCTTTTTTCTCAGTCAAATTCAAGAATATGTCTTTTTTCACTTTTACTTTGATTGGAGCACCTTTTTCTTTCCAATCAGGTATCAGAGCAGTTAAAGCACTTGGGTCAAGAACTGCACCAGATAGAATATGTGCACCAACCTCAGAACCTTTTTCCAAAACAACTACATCTAAATCAGGATCTAATTGTTTAATTTTAATAGCTGCAGATAATCCAGCAGGGCCTGCGCCCACAATAACTACATCGTATGGCATACTTTCTCGTTCAATATGGCTCATTTTTCCCCCAAAGAGATCTAAAGTGATTACTTACTTTAACTATATAGATTAAAAAATTACTCATCGACAACCACAACACGACATAAGTTTTACTTACACGACTTGTAAAGACAACTTGCGTGTTCCTAAACATAAATTTATGGTTAAGTCTTGTAATAATCTAAAGAGTTCGACAATGGACAAAATACCTATGACGCCTGCTGGTTTTAAATCAGCTGACAATGAATTAAAACAATTAAAATCTATAGACCGGCCATCAGTTATTAAAGCTATTGCTGAAGCACGTGAACATGGCGATCTTTCAGAAAATGCTGAATATCACTCTGCACGTGAGCTTCAATCACATATAGAAGGCCGAATCAAAGAGTTAGAAGCTATTATTAGTTTAGCTCAAATTATAGATGTATCTAAACTCTCAGGAAATATAAAATTTGGAGCAACAGTACACTTAGTAGATGAGGACACCGATGCTGAGAGAACATTACAAATTGTTGGAGAACATGAAGCCAATATAGAAAATAACAAGATTAATATGAATTCCCCTATAGCGCGTGCTTTAATTGGCAAAGAAGAGGGCGATAGTGTCGAAGTAAGAACTCCAGGTGGAGTAAAAAGTTACGAAATTTTATCGATAAAATTTATATAATAAATCAAAAGGGAATATATTTTACTTTATTCCCTTTTTCTATAGATTCAGTGTTATGCTTTAATTCTACCAAGCCATCAGCCCACGACAAACCAGAAATCCTACCTGAGCCCTCAGAATTAAATATTTCAGCATGACCATCCGCATTTAATTTAGCGCGCAAATACTCAGTACGACCTGCTTTTTTATTTTTTGAAAATGCTGCTGGTACATTAATACCACTTGCTTCCAACCAACCAGCTCCTGCTAAAAAACTAAATGCAGGGTAAGCAAAAATATGCGTACAAACCATTGCTGCAACTGGATTGCCAGGCAATCCTAGAACCGGGATATCATTCCATAATGCCAATGCTAATGGGCGCCCAGGTTTTAAGGCAATTCGCCAAGTTTGCAAGTTAGCTTTTTGTGATAACAATCTAGAGATGTGATCCTCATCTCCTGCTGATGCCCCACCTGTAGTCAAAATAATATCAGAAGTTCTTGAGGCTTCGTTTAATACAGATTCGATTAACGCTTCTTCATCACCAACAATACCAAAATCTAAAATAGTGTAACCCCATTGTTCTATTTGTGCTTTTAGCATTGGTCTATTTGCATCTACTATTTGTGATTTACGATTATAATTCCCTAATTCGACCAATTCATCACCAGTTGACATAATTGCAACTTTGAGTTGATCATAAACCTTTATTGTTTTCACTCCACTCGAAGCCAATACACCTAAATCTGCAGGGCTCAATTTTTTACTTTTTTGTAAAATAGTTGAACCAGATAAAATATCTTCACCTTTTGCGCGAATATTCGCACCTTTTTTCAACCCTGAATTAAAATAAATAATATCTTTTATTTTGTTTACGTCTTCTTCAAGAATTACAGTATCCACACCATCGGGTATCTGTGCACCAGTTAATATACGCAGTCCATATCCTGCCGGCACTTTATCAAAGTAGAAATTTCCTGCAGCCGAGCGTCCAGTAGTTAATTTTAATGCTATTTCGCCCTTATCTGGCAAAGCACTTAATGCAAATCCATACCCATCTACAGCAGAATTAGAAAATGGTGGGTGATTAGTCTGTGCCACTACATCTTCAGCTAAAATTCTTCCACAACATTTGCTTACTGGAATAACTGAAGTTTTCGTTATATTTTTTAAACTTTTGTGAAGTTTTTCCAAGGCTTCTTCAACAGGTGTCCACTTTACACCTCGTGGCATAACAAAACAATCATCTCTTAAAGGTGGCGCATTTGTCATATCATACCTTGATTCTTTAGAATGAAATTAGCAATTCCAACTGTATCATCTAAATCAATATTGGGAATACTGACATCATCCATTAGCATGTCCGATGCTATCAAACAAACAGACCTATCAGATCTATAGATTAATTTTTCATTATTTTCTATCCTGTGACATTCCAATTTAGAATGTTTTTCTTTTTTGAATCCTTCAACTAAAATTAGGTCTACTGGTTTCATTTTTGAAATTAGATCAGAAAAATTTGGTTCATGTTCTCCTCTTAATTCGTGCATTAATGCCCAACGATTATTTGATGATAACAAAACCTCTGAAGCCCCAGCCTGGCGGTGCCTAAAACTATCTCTGCCTTCATGGTCAATGTCAAAAGAATGATGAGCATGTTTTAATGTGGATACTTTAAACCCACGTTTAGTTATTTCAGAGACTAGTCTTTCCATTAATCCAGTTTTTCCAGAATTCTTCCATCCAATAATACCGAATATGTTCATTTGATTTCTCTTTTTATAATCCATTCAGCATCAATCATATCGGAAGGAGTATTGATGTTAAAAAATGGGTCATTATCTTTTTTTTCCCATTCGATAGCTTTCCATTTATTTAATTTTACAAAAGCCATTACCTTCCTGATATCCCCTGACAGAGCCTTATGTAAACTTGAACGTAGCTTTACACTCCAAAGGCCAAATGTCGGGTGTAAGTTATTTTTATCAACTTCAGATATTGTTTTGGCTACTGTTATATCAAAAGTTTCATCAAATAGTTTATCACGCAAATTTAATGGAAAAAATGGCGTATCTGAAGCAGCAGTAATAACATGAGTATAATTATGAGCTGATGCATAATTCATTCCAGATAAGATACCTGCAAGCGGCCCCAAATGTCCGCCTATAGTATCGGAGATCACAGGAAAATTAAATTTTTCATATTGATTATGATTTTGGTTAACATTTATTACTAAGCCGTCTACCTGATTTTCTAATCGATCTATTGTATGTTTGACTAATGGAGAACCCGCAAGACTTAGCAGTGCTTTGTCTTGACCTTCCATTCGAGTAGAAAGACCTCCAGCTAGAATGATCCCAAGAATTTTCATTCTACATCATAGATCAAACGATCTTTTCCAGCTAAACACATAAATCTTTTTCCTCTTAGACGCCCAATTAGTGTTAAACCTACTTGGTTTGCAATTTCCACCCCCCATGCAGTAAATCCAGATCGTGATACAAGAACAGGAATACCCATTAAAGCACATTTGATTACCATTTCAGATGTTAATCGCCCTGTAGTGTACAATAGTTTATCTTTAACAGATTCATTATTCGAATAAATCCACCCAGCTATTTTATCAACAGCATTATGGCGACCTACATCTTCCATATAAACTAATGGTTTATTTTTTGCACACAGAACGGTCCCATGAATCGCTCCAGCTTTTAAATATAAACTTGGTGTCTGGTTAATTACATTAGATAATTCATAAAGCCATGAAACTTGTAATTCGGTATTTGGAAGTTTGAGACCTTCAAGACCTTCCATCATATCTCCAAATACAGTCCCAATAGCACATCCAGATGTCCGAGTTTTCTTTTTTAATTTTTCTTCATAAACAGTCTGACCATCTGTCCGAACTACAACAGTTTTCAATTCATCATCATAATCAATTCCTAAAATGTTTTCAGTATCTGACAACATTCCTTGGTTCTTTAAAAAACCCAAAGCTAGATATTCAGGGTAATCCCCTATTGTCATTGCAGTTACAATTTCTTGTCCATTTAAAAAAATTGTTAATGGCTGCTCTTCAACAACATTAATCTCACAAGCTTGGCCATTTTGATCAAAACCCTGAACTAATTGGGTTAGATCCATGCGCTCTTCATCGGGCTGTAAAATATAATTCTTAAAAGTATTTGACAATTGCAGCTCCAATATAAATGAATTACGTAAAAATTAATCTTTTTAGAATCCTACCACATGAAATTCAGTCCAACATCCAAAAAATCGGCCTTTTGGCTAGGTTATCGCGACAATATCCCTTTTTGGTTAATTGTAGCACCTTTTGGCTTGCTGTTCGGTGTTGTTGCTACTGAAGCTGGATTTTCGATCCTGCAGACAATGATTATGACTTCATTTGTGGTCGCAGGGTCATCACAATTCACTGCATTGACCTTACTTCAAGACGATGCACCAACATTTATTATTCTAGCTACTTCACTTGCAGTAAATTTAAGAATGGCCATGTATTCAGCAGCGTTAGTCCCCCATTTAGGTAGAGCACCTCTTGGTATCAGAGCTCTTTTTGCATATTTCTTAGTTGATCAGAGTTATGCTACATCAATAAATATATATTCAGATAATCCTGAGATGACACTACCCCAAAAATGCCGGTATTTTATGGGAAGTTTTGCATGTTTACTTCCAGTATGGATTTTTTCAACACTTATAGGCGCACTTCTTGGAACAAAAATACCACCAGAATACGCTTTAGATTTTGCCATGCCAATTTGCTTTATAGCATTATCGGCACCAATGATGCGAAGTCTTCCACATTTTATTGCCGCACTAGTGTCAATGATTGGAACTCTAGTCTTTATATCAGCGCCCTACTCCACAGGATTATTAATGGCGGCATTTTTAGCCATGATTGCAGGAGTGCAAACAGAGAATTGGCAAAAAAGGAGGGTAAAAAATGACTGAACCAATTAAAATTTGGATAATCATTTTCTTTTTAGGTATTGGTACTTATTTAATACGGTTTTCTTTCTTGGGCCTTGTAGGTGATAGACAATTACCTAAATGGTTTATTCAACATTTAAATTATGTTGGTGTAGCTGTAATGCCTGGATTGATTATCCCTTTTCTAGTTTGGCCTGATGCTACTGGAGGCACTCTAGATGCGCCAAGATTACTTGCTGCAATTGCCGCATTTTGCTTCGGAATTTGGAAACGTTCTGCACTGTGGTCAGTTTTAGCAGGAATTTCAGTTTTATATTCTACTATGTTTATTTTAAATTAAATAACTGTAAACTTGACGCAATTCTATCAATCGGACATATGTTATTAAAACAAACAAATGTTGTAGTTAATGCCTAAGTTATCAAAAACAGAAAAAATTATTCTTGAATTAATCTCAAGTGACCCATTTATAAGTCAGGCTAAAATAGCCGAAAACCTTAAGCTTGCGCGATCTACAATTGCTGTACAAATCACACAACTAATCGACAAAGGCCAATTAATTGGGCGAGGTTATATATTGCCAAAATCACAAAAGATTACCTGTATTGGTGGTATAGCATTCAATCGCAAATATTTACTCAGCACTTCACCATTACTTGGAACTTCAAACCCTGCCAAAAGTACAAGAAGTTATGGAGGCGTGATACGAAATATTGCAGAAAATATGGCACGCATGGATATTGATGTTTGTCTAATATCAATTATTGGAAACGATGAATCTGGTAAAGAACTACGTACACAAATGCACAATCTTGGCGTTGATACTAGTCAAATTTTAATCTCAAATGACAGTCCAACTGCTGAATACATAGCAGTTTTTGATGACAAAAATGAATTAGTGATGGGAATAGCTAGTATGGATATTCTCGACCAAATTTCCCCTAAATGTATAGAAAATTCTTGGCAAAGTATAAGATCAAGCGATTGGGTGGTTTTAGACTGTAATTTACCAAAAGAAACAATCAAAAAAATTCTTGAGCTTAAAAAAAATGCAAACTTTATGCTTGCTATAGACACAGTATCAGTATCAAAAGCAAAACGATTACCCGATGATTTGTCCCAGATCGATATCCTTTTTACCAATAAAGCCGAAGCCATATCATTCCTAAATCTAAACAAGAACTCAAAAACACATAAGCTTAACAAGATCACTACTCAATTACGTAACAAAGGTGCAAAAGGTGTGGTACTCACAGATGGGGCAAATGGACATATTGTGAATATAGGTTCTGAAGTTTTTACTTCTCCCGCTATATCCAAAAATGTCAAAAATGTATCAGGTGCAGGCGATGCATTTGTTGCTGGATTTATTTCGAAGATTCATTCCGGAGCTTCAGTGCGTGAAGCATCTAATATTGGTGCAGCTTTGTCTGCTCTAACTGTAGAGTCTCAAATGGATGTTAGACAGGATTTAAGTAACAAGGTTTTAGATGAATACCTCTCAAAAGAAGAAATAATAAAGGAAAATTAATGACATTAAGCAATCTTCCCAGTTTTGTTGATATTCATGAAGACGTTTTGAATGCAATCGAACAAAGCGCTCCAATCGTTGCTCTTGAAAGTACAATTATCACTCATGGTATGCCATTCCCCGATAATGCTGAAATGGCAGCATCAGTAGAAGCGTTGATACGTGATTATGAAGTTGTGCCTGCAACAATTGCAGTAATTGATGGACGAATTAAGATTGGCCTTACACATAACGAACTATTGCAGCTTGCGAATGTAAAAAATGCATTAAAAATTTCAAGAGCGGATATGGCCTTTGCTATTTCTCAAGGGAAAACTGCTGGAACGACTGTTGCAGCTACAATGATTATTGCACGTATGGCGGGAATCCGCATTTTTGCTACAGGAGGTATTGGCGGTGTACATAAAGGTGCTGAAACTAACTTCGATATTTCTGCAGACCTAACAGAATTAGGCAAAACAGATGTTCTTGTAGTCGCAGCGGGGGCAAAAGCAATACTCGATGTCCCTAAAACATTAGAAGTATTAGAAACTCAAGGTGTTCCTGTTATAGGTTACCAAACTAATACGTTACCAGCCTTTTGGACAAGAGAATCAAATCTAGACGTTCCACTCAGAATGAATAATACATCTCAGATATCTGATTTTCTAAAGGTACGTGATGAGCTTCATCTAAATTCTGGTATTTTAATCGCTAACCCCATACCAAAAAAAGATGAGATACCATCAGAGATTATAAAAAGTTATATTGAGACAGCTCAAGAAGAAATGGAAAAAAGTAATATATCTGGTAAAGATGTTACACCATTTTTATTAAAACGAATATTTGAACTGTCAAAAGGTACCAGCTTAAAATCAAATATTGCACTCGTAAAAAATAATGCCCTAATCGCTGCTAAAATAGCTAAAGATTTTTATAAAAAATAAATTTTACCCTTCATAAATGAAACAATATGAAATCTATCTATAATTTTTCTTTTATTAGAACTTCAAACTGGCATAGCATTTGTTTTAAATACAGTTCTTAAAGCAAAACTGCTTTGCATTTTACTTACATGAGGAAGCCGAACAAGGTATTGACGATGTATTCTTGCAAAATCATCAGTATCTCCAGCGACTACTTTCAACATATAGTCAGCGGTTCCAGCCATTAAATGACATTCTAAAACATCAGGAACTAAAGCAACAGACTTTTCAAATGCTTCTAATATTGCATCAGCTTGCCCTGAAAGAGTAATTTCAACAAATACTGTTGATTTTCTATCAATCTTTCTAGGGTCTAATAATGCTACATAATCCTTTATGATGCCCTCATCTTCTAATCTTTGAACTCGGCGGTGACATGCAGAAGCAGAAAGGTTAATCTTATCAGCTAAATCTGAATTTGAGATTCGTCCAGATTTTTGAAGTACTTTCAAAATACGACGATCTGTATCATCAATTTTCATTTTTCGAATAATCCATCATAAATACATAAATTATTATATTAATATTCTAAAATTTAGATAGAAGATAGTGAAATGTGAAGCTTTTTTTATATTTAATATGCAATTCTTCCATTAATAATTTACATTATCTTGGAGAGATATCATGATTATAGGTTGTCCAACAGAAATTAAAAACCAAGAATATCGTGTCGGCATTACACCAGCAGCAGCAGCAGAAGCCACATCTCGGGGGCACAAAGTTTTGATACAATCAGGGGCCGGTATTGGTTCAGGATTCACAAACATTGAGTATTCAGAAGTTGGCGCAATTATAATTGAAACTGCTGAAGAGTTATTTGAAAAATCAGATATGATTGTAAAGGTAAAAGAGCCACAGGCAGTTGAACGCGCAATGTTGCGCGAAGGTCAAATTTTATTCACTTACTTACATTTAGCTCCTGACTTAGAGCAAACCAATGATCTATTAAAAAGTGGCGTTACTGCAATTGCATATGAAACTGTAACTGACCGCAACGGCGGCTTGCCACTATTAGCGCCCATGTCAGAAGTGGCAGGAAAATTAGCCCCTCAAGTTGGTAGTTGGGCTCTTCAAAAAGCTAATGGTGGTCTTGGAACTTTACTTGGTGGAGTGCCGGGAGTTAGACCTAGCGAAGTAATCGTTATTGGTGGCGGGAATGTTGGAGTACATGCTGCACGAGTTGCTTCAGGAATGGGGGCAAATGTAACAATATTAGATATGTCACTACCTAGAATGCGATATCTAGATGACGTATTCGGAAACGTATTTAAAACTGCTTACGCATCAAGTGCTAATACCGCAAATCTTATTAAGACTGCTGATATGGTCATAGGAGCTGTACTTGTTCCAGGAGCAGCTGCACCAAAATTAATTTCTCGCTCACAATTATCAACCATGAAACCAGGTGCAGTGTTAGTTGATGTTGCAATTGATCAAGGTGGGTGCTTTGAAACTTCTAAAGCTACTACGCATGATAATCCAATATATGAAGTGGACGGAGTAATACATTACTGTGTAGCAAATATGCCAGGCGCAGTTGCCCGCACTTCAACAATAGCATTGGGTAATGCAACTATGCCTTTCATGCTAGCTTTAGCTGATAAAGGTTGGGTAAAAGCATGTGAAAATGATTCCCACCTACTTAATGGTCTCAATACTCATAAAGGTAATTTAACCTATGCTGCGGTTGGGAAAGCATTAAATATTCCTGTGATAACACCACTAGAGGCATTATCTTTATAATTAACACCACCTTCTTAATAACAACATATATAGTTAAAAGTCTCGCACACTTGCGAGACTTTTAACCCTCAATTAACAAATCAAAAAAAATGCAATTCTTGACAGTCTCGTCAAAGGCATCTAAAGCAAATTTAAATCATGGAAGTTATATCACTTCCGGTCTCAGGATCGACACCAGTCAGCGAGTTTCGCCCACTGGTGTTAAATGCGTTTGAGAAAATATTTTGGCGGAAAGGGCCTGACATATGTTTGCAAATTTATCTGATCGCCTTTCCGGTGTTTTTGACAAATTAAATAACAAAGCAACTTTATCTGATGATGATGTTGCAATCGCACTTAGAGAAGTACGTGTTGCATTATTAGAAGCTGATGTATCCCTACCTATTGCTCGTGATTTTATTAAAGCAATTCAAGAAAAAGCTTCCGGTCAAGCTGTAACTAAATCAGTTAAACCTGGTCAGCAGGTTGTAAAAATTGTTCATGATGAACTTGTTCATTTTCTGGCTGGCGAAGATAAAAATGCTGGTGATCTGAAAATTGACAACCCTCCTGCACCCATACTAATGGTAGGTCTCCAGGGCTCAGGTAAAACAACCACAACCGCAAAACTTGCAAAACGTTTAAAAGAAAAAAATAATAAAAAAGTATTAATTGCTTCCCTTGATACAAATCGCCCAGCCGCGATGGAACAGTTAGCAATATTGGGTAATCAAATTGGAGTTGACTCATTACCGATAGTTAAAGGTGAGACAGCTGTTAAAATTGCACAACGCGCAAAACAGCAAGCAATGCTTGGCGGCTATGATGTATTTATTCTTGATACAGCTGGCCGTTTATCCATTGATGAAGAATTGATGTCAGAAGTAGAGTCTGTTCGCAATATTGCAAAGCCACGAGAAACTATGCTGGTTGTAGATGGATTAACAGGCCAGGATGCAGTTCATACCGCACAAAACTTCGACGATCGTATAGGTATTTCAGGCGTGATTCTTACGCGTATGGATGGTGATGGACGGGGCGGCGCAGCACTATCTATGAGGGCAGTAACCGGTCGCCCAATTAAATTTGTAGGGCTTGGTGAAAAAGTTGATGCACTAGAAGAATTCCACCCAGAACGTGTCGCTGGCCGCATTTTAGGCATGGGAGACATTGTTTCCCTTGTAGAAAAAGCTCAAGAAACAATTGAAGCCGAACAAGCTGAAAAAATGATGAAGCGCATGAAGAAAGGTATGTTCAACATGAACGACCTTAAAGCGCAAATCGAACAAATGATGAAAATGGGTGGAATGGAAGGTATCATGGGAATGATGCCAGGCATGAAAAAAATGCAAAAACAAATAAACGATGCTGGCGGCATTGATGAGAAAATATTCAAACGCCAAATAGCGTTGATTCAATCAATGACAAAAAAAGAACGTGCAAATCCTCAGATTATGCAAGCTAGTAGAAAAAAGCGTGTTGCCCAGGGTGCAGGCCTATCTGTTCAAGAATTAAACCAGTTAATGAAAATGCAGCGCCAAATGGGCGATATGATGAAAAAAATGGGCAAAGGCGGCATGCTTAAACAAGCAATGGGGACAATGTTCGGTAAAGGTCCAGGAAATTTAGGCTCAGGAATGCCTAATAGTATTAATGATATTGACGCAAAACAACTAGAAGAAGCAGCAAAAAAAATGGGCGGAGGTATGCCTAATGGATTACCAGGTCTTGGTGGTGGATTACCCCTTGGTTTATCTGGTTTTGGGAAAAAGAAATGACTGATACATCACGAGCACAATCAATATTAAAAGAACATCGTAAAAGTATTGATCGATTGGATTCTATTCTTGTATACACACTGGCAGAACGCTTTAAGCAAACACAGGCAGTAGGTCTTTTAAAGGCCGAACACTCATTGCCACCATCGGATCCAGAACGAGAATCAAAGCAAATTGAACGATTAGAGGATTTAGCGAAACAGGCTGACCTTGACCCCGTATTCGCAAAAGAATTTTTAAACTTCATAATTGCAGAAGTTATTAATCACCACAAGAAACATCAAAAATAACGGTCAAATATAAATGACCATATTAATTAGCACTTAGGAGAAATATCATGGCTATGAAAATCAGACTCGCTCGAGGCGGATCAAAAAAACGTCCTTTTTATAGAGTAGTTGCAGCAGACTCACGTATGCCTCGTGATGGTCGTTATGTTGAAAAATTAGGAACATATAACCCGTTATTAGCAAAAGATAGCGAAGAGCGCGTACAATTAAACATGGAGCGCGTGAACTACTGGTTAAGCCAAGGTGCTCAGCCAACTGAACGTGTAGTTCGATTTTTAGAAGCTTCAGGCGTGATGGAAAAAACAGAGCGCAACAATCCAATTAAAGCTAAGCCAGGTAAAAAAGCTCAAGATCGTTTAGACGAAAAAGCAGCAGCAAAAGAAGCAGCTGCTGAAGCTGAAGAAGCAGCTAAAGTTGCAGCAGCCGAAGCAGCAGCGGCCGAAGCAGCAGCACCAGTTGCCGAAGAAGCGCCGGAAGCACCAGTAGCTGAAGAACCAGCAGAAGCCCCAGTATCTGAAGAAGAAGAAGCAGAAGAGAACGCAGCTGAATAATACATTAATGAAGTTTACTTCATGATTTTAAAGTAGCGCCATATTTGGCGCTACTTTTATTTTTGGGTATAAATCTATATTTTAAACAAAGTATAGAGTTAAGTTTAATTAATCAAAACATTAACCATAAGTTTCTCGAGTACTTTTAATTAAATAAGAAACAAGATATTATAGTATTATTAAATTTTGCAAGTGATGATCAATAAATGACTATTCCAGAACGTGTTTGTGTAGGAGCTGTTATAGGTGCATTTGGCATCAATGGAGAGATACGTATTAAATCATTTTGCTCTGACCCAAAATCGATTGCAGATTACGACCAGCTTACAGATGAGACCGGTGAAAAGACATTTAACTTAAAAATTATTGGCCCAATAAAAGGTGGCTTTTCAGCTCGTGTTTCAGGTGTAAGATATAGAGACCAAGCAGAGAATTTAAAAGGAATAGCACTTTATGTTCAGCGCAATGAGATGCCAAATTTAGCTGATGATGAATTTTATTATTCAGATTTAATAAATCTTACAGTATTTGATACTGGGGGAATAGAATTAGGCAAAGTAATGTCTGTAAATGACCATGGAGCAGGTGACTTTTTAGAGATTAAAGCTTTTGGTCAAAAAAACTTAGCATTACTTCCGTTTACAAAAAAATCAGTGCCAACCGTTGACCTAAAGCTTGGCCGCATAATTATCGACCCTCCAAATGGTGTATTTGATAACAATGAAGCAGAAGAACCTCCATCTCCAAAAAATTATTTGGAACTTGGCGATGAGTGAAAAATCTAAATCACATGGACGTCTTGCAATTAGACCAAGTCTGAAACCTCGTGTTTTAATGACAGATACGCCAGAACTTGAAAACGCATGGACTGTAAAGGTTATTACCTTATTTCCAGAATCCTTTCCTGGTGTTTTAGATCGCTCATTAACTGGTAAAGCTCTCCAAGAAGGTTTGTGGCAATTACAAACAATTGAATTAAGAGGATTTGGTCTAGGAAAGCATAAAGATGTAGATCATCCGCCAGCTGGTGGTGGGGCAGGCATGGTTTTGAAAGCTGACGTAGTGGGTCCAGCGTTAGAAGATGCTAGGCGTGGCACTCCAGTAGATCCAAAATTATGGCCAGTTATATACATGTCACCACGTGGAAAACCATTAACACAATCGATGGCACAAGCCTGGAGTGAAGCAAAGGGTATGACTATACTCTGTGGTCGATTTGAAGGTGTTGATGAACGTGTTTTAGAAGAATATGATGTTGAAGAAATTTCTATTGGTGATTTTGTACTTACTGGTGGGGAAATTGCTGCTCAAGCATTAATTGATGCAACTGTTCGTCTCATACCAAATGTATTAGGCAATGTTGAAAGTGCAAAAGATGAAAGTCACTCGAATGGGCTTCTAGAACACCCTCAGTATACAAAACCTGCCGAATGGAGTGGCCGAAGAATACCAGAAGTATTACTATCTGGACATCACGCAAATGTTGAGAAATGGCGTACAGAAATGTCCAAGAAAATAACAAAAGAACGCCGCCCAGATCTCTGGGAAAAATTTGATGAATTAAATGAAAAAGATTAACTAAATCTTAAACTAAAAATTATCCATCGAAGAGATGTGACTATATCTAATGAATTAGTTACGGAAAGAGGCCTTGATGTCTATATGCTTTCGACATATACCACGCAAACTTACATTAGGATTCGTTCCCAAGTAGGCAGCTATGAAGTCAATTTTAAGTCATATAAATAAAAACTTTCTTCGGTTTGGATAGTATATGAATTCTCTTTAAATTGACCAATAACTGAAACATGAAACGTCGATTTTAATCTCTGGCGGGCTCCAAGGAGTACCGGAAGAAGGCCAAGAGCTCTAGGATTGGAAAACCAAAATTCCCTCAAAGGGTGTAAAAGGAAAACGTTATGAATTTAATTGCACAGCTTGAAGCAGAGCAAATTGCTACTTTAAGCAAAGATATTCCAGATTTCAAAGCAGGCGACACAGTTCGTGTAGGCTTTAAGGTAACAGAGGGCACACGTTCTCGTATCCAGAACTATGAAGGTGTATGTATTGCGCGCCAAGGTGGAAACACTATCGCTGCATCATTTACAGTTCGAAAGATATCATTTGGTGAAGGCGTAGAACGCGTATTCCCATTATATTCAACAAATATTGATAATATTGAAGTGGTTCGTCGCGGTCGTGTACGACGTGCAAAACTTTACTACTTACGTGATCGTCGTGGTAAATCTGCACGTATCGCTGAACAAACAAATTATCGACCAAAGAAGTAAGGAGCCAAATCATGAAAAAAGAATTACATCCAGATTATCACATGATCACTGTTAAACTAACAGATGGTTCTACTTATGAAACTCGCTCAACATACGGATCAGAAGGCGATGTACTAACATTAGATATTGATCCTTCCGCACATCCTGCTTGGACGGGCGGAAATTCAAAACTAATGGATACTGGTGGTAGAGTTTCTAAATTCAAAAATAAATATGCTGGTTTGGGATTCTAGAGCACCCAAATTATTTAATATAATAGCGCCGCTTTTTAGCGGCGTTTTTTTATTCTTAGTAAGATGAACTAAAAAATATTAATCTTTAATGTTACAACTCATGATAAATTATGTGATGTAATAATAGAAATCGAACTTTGAAATAAACATCAAGCTCCTGGACCTATTATTGTGCAGGGCTGATTACGTGCTCTCAAACGAGCACATGCTTTCATTGCAGATTCCTCTGAAACACCAATAAAACGTGCACGATACAAATGGCGGCCATTAATTGTTGCAGGAGTTATTTTGCGAAGTGCTCCCTCTAAAGAATCTAAGTCAGTCAAGGCTGTGCGAAGTAACATTTTTTCTGCACTATATCTGTTTTTGTAGGCACCTAATTGAACAGACCAATCAATATCTTCTTCACTAAATTGCCTTGAAACCACCCTTGTTAAGTATGGCACAGGTTCAATATACCCTCGCTGAGCATGTGCCTTTGAAACTGCATTTACAATTGTATTTTGAGATTCAATAATTGAGCTAATTGGCTCTAAGATACTGACGTTTTCTGCAGAATTACGAATAATATTAGCCTGAGCAGAGGCTAATATTTCAGCCTCGAGATCTTCTCTAACGGCCGATGCCATTTCAATTATTTTTTTGTCAAAATTTGGTCTAATCTTTGGTCTAGGGCTTGAAGAAATAATTCGTGGCGACTTTATAGAAACATTTCCGGGCAATATTAAAGCAACAGATTCTAGTTGATTACCTCTCGTTGGTCGTGCGGGTATAGCAGTTGATGTATATTTTTTTGGAGTACGATTAAACCCCATGTCTAACAATTCAGCAACACGAGCATTTCGTGATTTCCATGTTCGTCCACCAAACACTGTTGCAATAATACGTTTATTACCTCGTTGTGCTGAAGATACTAAATTAAAACCAGCCGCGTTTGTGTAGCCAGTTTTAATACCATCAGCTCCTTTATAATTTGCTAATAACCTCCGGTTTGTATTAGGGACTGTTCGCAAGCCAGCATCAGTGTTTCTACGTGAGAAAAGATTGTAATAATCAGGAAAATCATACATTAAATGACGGCCTAATATAGACATATCTCGAGCAGTGGATAAATGGCCTTTAGCAGTTAATCCATGAGCATTTTTAAAAGTTGTTCGCTTCATTCCTAGTGCTTTTGCTTGGGCTGTCATAAGTGTAGTAAACTTTACCTCACTACCAGCTATCGCTTCACCTAAGGCTGTTGCAGCATCATTCGCAGATTTGACAGCTGCTGCACGAATAAGATGTCGAACCTTCACTCGCATTCCTGTTCTCAGGCCTAATTTTGAAGGTGGTTCTGACGCAGCATTTCTGGATACTTTTACTTTTTCATCTAATGATAAATGTCCTGATTCAACGGCTTTAAACGCTAAATAAAGCGTCATCATTTTTGTTAATGATGCTGGATGAAGGCGTGTATCAGCATTTCTAGAATGCAAAACTTCTCCCGTGCGTGCATCCATAACCAATGCCGCATATGGTGCGCCATATACTGACACCCCAGTAAATAGTAATACTACAACAAGGATAAATCCTCGAATTGCCTTTAATTGCATCGGTTTCCCCGATAACTGCTGCTTATTATAACGTATTTTGATACGCCTTTTTTTAAAATAGTAACATGTAGAGTCAAAACAGAAAACTATTATTTTATATACATTGCAAAATGATTCTCTGTAGAACACTAGATCTATATATTGTGTTTAATATATATAAAATTACACTATGTAGTGCCAAATTTCAAAAACTGGCCTTTGTAATTATACAACAGCTACTTTATAATAAATCTACTAGAATTAAATATTTAATACCCAATGCAGATTAACGAAAAAGCAATTATGTCAGAAGACGAAAATATTGATGTTGGTTTAGCCACAAAAGCAACTCCAAAAACCAAAAAACCAAAAATGTATAAAGTGTTGTTATTAAATGATGACTACACACCTATGGAATTTGTTGTTCATATTCTAGAAAGGTACTTTGGTACAAGTGGAAGCCAAGCCTATGAACTCATGATGGTTGTTCATCAGAAAGGACTAGCGGTTGTTGGCGTTTTCTCTCATGATATTGCTGAGACAAAAGTCATGCAAGTTACAGAGTTAGCACGAAAACATCAGCATCCACTCCAGTGTACCATGGAAAAAGAATAACTTAGGGCTTACAATAACATGGCAAATACAAATGTTAGATTATCACTTGCTTTGGATGCATGCTCATTGACAATACCTCAACCTGACTCATTAATTGTTAACGCAAATGACACAGCAGATTACTCGAAATTAGGAAATGCATCTTGCATTCAATGGTTCAAGCCTACATGTGATCGATTAATAGAAATAGGATTCAAAACATTTCAAGATTTTTCATCTGTAAATAATTTTGCGTTAGTAGAAATTACACGATCCAAACCACAATCATTAGGATTAATTGCACAAGCTTTTGATACGCTATCAAAAAATAGTATTTTAATGATTGATGGTAATAAAACTGACGGAATAGAAAGCCACCTAAAAACATTACGAAAGCTTTTTAATATTGAGGGAGTAATATCAAAAGCACATGGTAAAATATTTTGGATAAAAAAATCTACAAGACCTCAAATTCTTGACCAATGGTTGAAAGGCTTGGAACCTACAAAAATTGATCACAACTACAGTACCAAAGCAGGAATTTTTAGCGCTAACCACATTGATAAAGCCTCGGCACTGTTATTAGAAAACTTACCAAATCATTTGAGTGGAAATGGTGCTGATTTGGGCGCAGGCTGGGGTTACCTAAGCAGTGAATTGTTAAGAAGTAATGATAAAATAAAATCCATATGTTTAATAGAAGCAGATTGGAACGCGTTAGAATGTGCAAAGTTAAATATAAACGACAAAAGAGCAGAATTTGAATGGGCAGATGCAACTCAATATAAAAAAACTAAATATGATTTTATAGTAATGAACCCACCTTTCCACCTAACCCGAAAAGCAGAGCCAGATATTGGAAAATCATTCATAAAACAAGCCAACGAATTACTCTTACCAAAGGGACAACTTTGGATGGTTGCAAATCGTCAATTGGCATATGAAACAACACTGGATTCATACTTCACAACAGTAAACTCGATCACAGAAACGCCTCAGTTTAAGGTCATCAATGCCTCAAGGCCTAAAAAACAAATATTCAGGTAACAAATATTTGTTTATAACAGATTCTACTAGAATCAGGAAACAACACATGTCTTTTTCAATTCAAGGTAAAACAGCAATTATTACTGGTGCAGCAAATGGTATCGGGCTAGCGATTTCAAAACATTTTGTCCAAAATGGTGCAAATGTAATGATGGCCGATATAGACGAGGAAAAATTAGAGTCTGAAATTAGACTTTTATCAAAAGATTTTCCTCAGGCAAAAAGCTTTACTGGAGATTTACGCCAAAAACTATGTTTAGCTAATCTATTATCAGCAACTATTGATGAATTTGAACGGGTAGATATTTTAATTAATGCATCAAGACAGGTTATGCCTTCAAACTCTTTAGATCCAAAAGAAGATTGTTTTGAAGCCTTATTTCAACAAAATGTACTTTCCAACTTAAGGTTAAGCCAGATTGTTGCAAAGAGGATGATACAACAAAAAGAAGAAAGTATTGATGAAAGTAGTGTAACTGGAACAATAGTAAATCTCAGCTCTATAGCATCTGAAAGAACGCATCCAGACTTGCTAGCTTATTCAGTTTCATGTGCAGCACTTAATCAAATGACAAGATCCTTAGCTGTAAGTTTTGCTAAAGAAGGCATTCGCGTAAATGCAATTGCTATTGGCTCAGTTCAAAGTGCGAGCCTTTCAGAAGTTTTGTTAGATGATCCAGAGCTAAAAGATTCTATGGAGAAAGCAACGCCATTAGGTAGAATTGCTGAAGCAAAGGAAGTAGCAGAAGTTTCTCAATTTTTATCGTCAAATAGTTCCGGGTTTATGACAGGTCAAATAATCACTGTAGATGGCGGCAGAACATTGATTGACCCCTTAAACACACCAGTACATTAGGGCGGTTTAATAATCGAAAAGGCGAAATTTCATCGCCTCTTCAAAAAATCCATTTAAGTACGCTTATTCTTCAATATTTTTAAAAACATTATCAACGTTTATTTCAGGCTCTTCTTTTTCTTCTTCAGATGAATCAGCACCAAAAGTAAAGTTTTCCAAGCCACCAATAGATGACGGAATTTTAGGCTCTGCATCCATTGATAAAGATTGTTCTGTTGAAACTAGTTTGCTGCGTTCTTCATCTGATATAGAAACACCATCTTTTGCAGCCTTTTTAGCAGCTTTCTGAACAGCAGCATCTAGCTCTAATTGCTTACACAAGCCTAGTGCTACAGGATCAATTGGTTGAATATTAGCAATATTCCAATGAGACCTATCACGAAGAGCTTGAATTGTTGGTTTGGTAGTTCCAACTAATTTTGAAATTTGCCCATCAGTAAGTTCTGGGTGAAATTTAACAAGCCATAAGATTGATGCAGGTCGGTCTTGCCGTTTAGACAAGGGCGTATATCTTGGACCTCGGCGTTTTTCTTCACCATCAGCTGCGGCATTGTACATTAATTCCATTTTATAAATAGGAGACTGTTCTGCCTTTTGAATTTCATCAGCAGTCAATTGCTTGTTAGCAATGGGGTCAAAACCTTTGATGCCTTGACCAACTTCACCATCAGCAATTCCGTTTACTTCTAACTCATGTAGCCCACAAAAATCAGCTATCTGCTTAAAAGTCAGGGTTGTGTTATCTACAAGCCAAACAGCAGTTGCTTTAGCCATAATTGGTAGTGCCATATTTTATTCCTTTCACATAAATTTTTCCCGACCGAATAATCAGCTTCAAGCCATTTGAGCTTGTAAATTTCCGTTACTTGGGGGGAGAATTCTAGAAGTGTATATATGTAATTTCTTAAAAGTGAAAGCCCCTCTTTAAAATTTAAAATAGTATTAATATTATAATAAAATACACGATTTAAGAGTATTTAGACAAAGCAAAATCCCAGTATAGTTCGCGCGCATGTTTTGATAACTTAGTACTTTTCATTTCTTTATCTTCAAAACGTTGTACTGGCATAATTTTAGCAATATTTCCTGTACAAAAAATTTCATCAGCATCTTCAAAATCTTTAATAACCATAGGTAATTCATGAACTTTTATACCATCAGATTTTAATAACTTTATAATTCTTTGACGATTCAAACCATTCAAAAAAGTTCCATTTGGAATTGGAGTAAATACTTCACCATCTTTAACTGTAAATACATTGGTTGATGCAGTTTCAGCTACATAATCATCAATATCCAGAGATAAAGCGTTGTTAAATCCTCTCGACCTAGCATCAGCCATAATCCTACCATTATTAGCATACAAGGAACCTGCTTTTGCAAATGTAAGTGCCATATCTTGTCTAGGCCTCCTGTATGGTGAAGTTGTTAATGAAAATGACCCAACTTCTGGCATTGGTAGTTCTTCTATACAAACTGAAAACCCAGTACTTTCAGGAATAATATCAATTATTCCAGGTGTCCCTTGATTTGACCACATCATAGGCCGGATATACAAAGCTGAATTAGCTTCAAACATTGCACAGCCTTCTTCACAAATTTCAAATATATCTTCTGCGCTTATCGGAGGCATCATACCAAATGCTTCTGCTGAATAAATGATCCTTTGACAATTGAGCATCATATCAGGCCTGACACCCTCAAATTGGCGCGCTCCGTCGAATACAGTAGATCCAAGCCAAGCAGCGTGATCAGCTGCCCCAATTATGGGTGTATTGCCTTCAAACCATTGATTATCATACCAAGTTAAAATCTTTCCACCAAGGACCACAGCTATCTCCTAAATTTTTGCAAGGGCTATCTTTATTGTTCAAAATTATCAATAAGGCCTTATGTAACCGTTATGTTAAATAAGCATCAATAAAAATAAGAAAGTATATAAATGTTTAAAAGAAAAATAACCAATATTTGTGAATTTTCAGGTTCAGTTTTAGCAATGGTATATGCAATCTTGATTGCCTCAAATACTGGAAATGAAATTTTAGGATTTAGTTTATTGTTAATATCAGCAATTTTATTCGCAATATGGGGTTATATTGATAAGCGATGGACATTTCTTGCATTGCAATTTTTTTATGCATCTTCAGCTTTAATAGGCCTAATCAGATGGGCTTAGCCATTATAACCTGGAAAGTCTGATTTATGATCATCTGAAGGTTTTTGAAATAAATTAAGTAGATTAAACACACTTTGCCCAAAAGATGTTTTTTTTATTTTGGCTTTTGCTTTTTCTATTTCCATTACATTTTTTATTCGTCTATCTAAAAAATTCCAAGTATCTGTAGCTTCATCACTTTCATCTCCCAACCAAAATAACACAGTAGACGAATAAACGGCACTTAGTGTAGTGCGTTTGGTATACCAATTACTGTCAGTTGAAGTGTCTCCTAGTATATTCCAAATTACATCTGAAGTATTCCATATAAGTTGCCCACCTTCATTAATATTAGGTGGTAAAGCAAACAAAGACATACCTTTTCGAACGGCTTCTTTGTGAGCTTTTGAAACTTGTATCCGAGACTTAACCAGTTCTCTTACTTTTTCTGAGTATTTTAATTTTGAAAAATTTTCTGGCTGATAGCCATTCTTCATCAATTCATCACCCTTTTTATGGAATGCCACCGCTAAATCAATAGCACCACGAGGAGCAGCTTGATGGGCTAAGCTTCTCTCAACTCCTGAGTCAACTATTGCCTGATCAAATGCTGTAGAAGACCATCCGTCAAAGTCAACATTAGGCAATATGGAAGATAATAATAAATCTTTTGTAATGTTAATATGATCTGTTTCAGTTTTTTTACTTTTAACCATGATTAGCTCCCACGCTGGACAAGTCATATTCTCCCTGTTATATGCCAATTTCCTGCAATTCTGCAACTCTAACTCTAGAAAGGTGGTGACACCACATGCAGGTATCAGTTCGTGATAACAACGTCGATCAAGCGCTTCGTGCGCTTAAGAAAAAATTGCAACGCGAAGGCGTATTCAGAGAAATGAAGCTAAAGCAACATTTTGAGAAGCCTTCAATTCGCAAGGCCCGTGAAAAAACGGAATCTATTCGTCGTGCTCGCAAACTAGCTCGTAAGAAATTACAGCGTGAAGGTATGTTATAAACTTTTTCGAGTTTTAAATTTACTATATATGATTTAAAAACCCCGGCCTTTACCGGGGTTTTTTATAACTCTTAAATATTCATAATATCTATATTATTTTTACTCTTAAACTTTGAAGTTCTAAGAATTAAAAATGGCCATAAAAATAAGAACGCCAATAGATATTAATGTAATTCGAATAGACCATCGGATAAATCCATCAAATGCGTGTTCTTGCGCAGATACATCCATTTCACCATGTTTGTGTTTTTTTGCCATTGGATAACCTTTTATTAATATTTTTTATCATATCTCACAAAATTATTCATTTGCAAAGAGTGAAAATCAATACAGGAAATTAAAGGTTTTAATTTTTTTTAAATTAAACAAACCACATCCATACCTTATTTTTGTTCATCCTTCGCTGAATCTTACCCGCTATGAAAAGATGATTTAAATGCGCAACAGCTTCGACTAAAGCTAATCCATACTCACCTTTACCAATTTTACGTTTATATAAAATCTCGAAACATCCAACTGCAGTTTGTGGAGTTTTTAAATGCTCAATTAATCTTGGCAATGAATTATTATGATTATCGATTAATTGTTGTAACCTTGTTGGTAAGCCCAAAAATGGTAATTTGTGGCCAGGTAATACAAAATGTTCATTTTTTGCGATTAATTTAAATTTTTCACAAGAGTCGATCCAATCAGTTAAAGGGTCAGCTAATGGCTCAGTCGGATAAACACCTATATTAGAAGATATTCCAGGTAGAACTTGATCTCCAGCAATTACAACATCATCATCTAAACTCCATAAAGTTATATGTTCTGGCGCATGGCCATCACCAGAACGTACATGCCATTTTCGTTTACCTATCTTTATTTTATCTCCATCTTTTATACGTGTATATCCAGATGGCATTGGAAAACAAACATCTGAAAAATTTCTCGGCCCACGAGAGAGCCAATATGAAAACATCTCTTCACTTATGCCTGTGCTTTTATAAAAATCTAATACTTCTTTTGGCCATTTTTTTTGGTTGTCTAATATCATCATTCTGCCATACATCCATGCAGTACGACTAGATATTAACTCAGTGTCTAATTTAGTTTGAAACCATCCAGCCATTCCAATGTGATCTGGATGATGATGAGTAACTAGAACTCGCGTAACAGGGTTGCCGTTTAATGGGCCTGAAAGTAAAGATTCCCATATTTTTTGGCTACGTTTTGTGAAATAACCAGTATCTACTATACACCAACCTTCTCCATCGCGAATTGCGTAAACATTGACATGATCTAATGCCATTGGAAGTGGCAAACGCATCCATAATATATCTTCAGCAACTTCAATTGCTGACCCTTCAGATGGTGGGTTTTCAAAAGGAAAACTGATTGGTATCATTATTACCTCACATTCTTTTTGCATCCGCTGGGATAACACTATATCTGATCTCGCTAACAGAGCAGGAAAGAAATGCAAGGTTAACTAGGCGGAAAAGTAAAAAATGGATACCAAAATATTAAAAACTAATTCAGATGGATATGACACTGCATCTAAGATCTTGCAAAGTGGTGGTCTTGTTGCTTTCCCAACTGAAACCGTCTACGGACTTGGCGCTGATGCATTAAACAATAACGCAGTATCGAAAATTTACGCAGCCAAAAAACGCCCAACTTTCAATCCTCTTATTGTTCATGTTTTAAATCTAGAAACAGCACAAAAATTTGCAATTTTTGATGAAGACTCACTTCTTCTAGCAAATAAGTTTTGGCCTGGCCCACTCACAATAGTTGCTCCAATTAAAGCTGATGCAAATCTATCAAAACTTATAACTGCAGGTTTAGAAACAGTCGCTTTTCGAGTCCCATCCCACCCTGTCGCACGCAAACTTCTAAAAGAATTTGATGGCCCGGTTGCTGCACCATCCGCGAATCCTTCTGGATCAATTAGCTCTACAAATGCAATCCATGTCAAAAATGGTTTAAATGGTAGAATTCAAGCAATCTTAAATGGTGGGAAATGTAATGTTGGATTAGAATCTACAATAATACTATCTAAGAGCGGGGAATGTAGTATTTTACGTTCTGGTGGTATTCCTGAAAGTGAAATTGAAAAAGTTTTAGGCTATAAATTATCATCAAGCAAAAATCCAGATTCGCCAATTGCTCCTGGTCAGTTATCTTCTCATTATGCACCTAATGCTAAGCTAAGAATGAATGCTGAAAAAGCTTATGATGATGAATACATGATAGGTTTTGGAGATGTTGTTGGACAATTGAATTTATCCTCACAAGGAGATCTAACAGAAGCAGCTACCAATCTTTTTTCTTTTCTTCATATGGCCGATGAAGATGCGATCACACTAGGAAAAACAAAAATTGCTGTAGCTCCAATACCTATGAATGACTTGGGAATTGCAATAAATGACCGATTAAAAAGAGCAAGTACTCCTAAAGATTAAGCAGTTCCACCAGTTGTGGAGAGCATACCAGACTCAATACCAATTGCTTTGAGAGCTATATCCCATTTTTCATCATCGTTAGTAGTAAATAAAAAATTATCTGGTGTGTCACAAATTAACCAACCATTCGATTGTATTTCAGCTTCTAATTGCCCAGGACCCCAGCCAGAATACCCAAGAGATAATAGATAATCATTAGGCCCTTTTCCTTTAGATATATCTTCTAATATTTCTAAGGACGCAGTCATGCTGATTTTATCCGTAACATTTATACTAGAGTCTTTTGCCACATAATCACAACTATGAAGAATGAACCCTCTACCGTGCTCAACTGGACCGCCTATATGGACTGTTTCAGTTAGCAATATACTTTCTGGTATAATTGATAATTGCTTAAACAAATCACTCAATTTTAAGTCAGTGGATGGCTTATTTATAACTAATCCCATTGCACCATCTTCTGAATGTGAACACATATAGATAACTGATTTATCAAAATTCTGATCGCCTATTCCAGGCATAGCTATTAACAGTTTTCCATCAAGATCTATTTTTTCTTTCATACAATAAATTTGTCTGTATGAGAGACAAAAGACAATAGCATTTATGCAAATAATAACATGCCTAAACAATTGTTACTTTCAATTGTACCATTATTGCTTATTTTTATTACTATGAAAAAAATAATGATTCTTTTGGTGCTACTTTTCAATATTGTTGGAAGTAGTGTGTTCTCACAATCGCCTATCATAGGTTTAAAATCAGTAGATATTATTCGTGGCTGGCGCCAAAGTGATGACATCCATATTGCCGCAATCAATATCAAATTAGAAGACGGTTGGAAAACCTACTGGCGTGTTCCAGGCATCGGTGGAATTGCACCAATACTTAACTGGGAAAAATCTAAAAATATTAAAAATATTTCTCTAATCTGGCCAAAACCAAATATTTATAACGAATATGGGTTGCAAACAATTGGATATAAAGATGAACTATTACTCCCTATTCAAATCCAGCCTATAGATAAAAAGCAACCAATACATCTTTCAATTACTATTGATTTTGGAATTTGTTCCGATGTTTGCGTTCCAATACAGACTGCAGTTGAAGAAAGACTTCCAGAACGCACCTCAATTGGAAAAAAAAATATATTGGATACTTTAGAGAAAGCCATATTATCTGGAAATAAAAGTCCGTTTAAAATTGTAAAATGTAATATTGTTCCAATAAAAGACGGATTTGAAGTTAATGCATTTTTTGAGGGCTTAGCTTCATTTGATAAAGATACTTTAGGGGTTGTTGAGTACCCTGTAAAACAAAACGGTTGGATCAACCAAAAAGCTAGCTTGATTTCCAGTAATCAACTTAGTGTTCATGCTATAGTTTATAATAAATCTATTCATTTCATAGATCGTAGTGACCTAACTCTAACCATTTTTACAAAAAATAAGGCTTTCGAATTTGACGGGTGTATATCTTAAAGGTTTTTATTTCGTGTAAAATAAGAAACCATATAAGTAATTATTAATGTAATTAACAATCCAAATACAAACACGATTGTTGAATCGAATAACGCATTTGAATTATTACCCATTAACAATGCGACTAATGGAGAAGCTTTTTGTGTTAATGCAAGTGGTAGCAATGTTAATCCAAGAACGGCAAAAGTGCCAAATATAGATAAAATAAGTAAAGCTTTTGATTTTTTTGGTACATTTCCACCAAGTACACCTCGTCTTAGTGATGTGAATAATCGTCCAAAATCTTTTTGCATAATAACTAGTGATGGAACAATTAATAGAACCAAAAACATCCCAAAACCTAAACCAAAAGATAGCGTTATAATAGTTGGCTTTAAAAACTGTGCTGCTGCTGATTTTTCAAATAATAAAGGCGCTAACCCTAAAACAGTAGTTAAGGTTGTGAGTAAAACTGGTCTAAATCTGTCACAACAAGCATCAACAATAGCAGGTATTAAGCCACGTTTTTCTGAATATTCATCAATCGTTGTCACTAGCACAATTGAGTCGTTGATAATTATCCCACTCATTCCAATCATACCCACTATACTAAACATTGATAATGGGATTTCCATTACCCAATGACCAAATATCATGCCAATTGCTCCAAACGGAATAACAGACATAACTATTATTGGGCGCATCCAACTTGAAAAAATCCAAGTTAAGGCAAGATATATGCCTAATAAGCAAAGCATATATCCAACTATTGCGTCAGAGAAAAATTCCTTCTCTTGTTCGGCAAGTCCAGCTAGCCTAAACTCAACTCCAAAATCTCTTGCAATATCTGGCAACACTTCAGTTTCTAAAAGAGTAACGATCTCTTCTGCTCGCTTTGGATCATCTTCTGGAATGTTTCCAGTAACAGAAGTAAGTCTTAACCCATTTTCACGTAATATTTCTGAGAAACCAATTGTTCTATCAACGGTTACGATATCTGCTAACGGAACAAAATTACCTGCTTTCGACAATAGTCGCGTTCGATCTAAGAAATCTGCTGATATTTCTTCTTCAGGAAAGCCGACTATAACTTCAGATGTACGCGTTCCAATTGGAAAACTTGCTGCTTCAATTCCGTTTAACCTATTACGTAATTCACGCCCTATGTCATCGATAGTAAATCCTAGAGCATGGCCTTGAGGTGTAAGTTCAAGAATTAACTCTTCTTTTCCATACGGCAAATCATCTTCCACAGATGTTACTTCTGGGAACCTTAAAGAAATATCAGTCTTTAATTTTTCCGCGGCTTCTTTAAGAATATAGCTGTCAGTACCTATTAGTTGTACATCAAGACTGTCACCTCCTGGCCCAAAACCCCATCCTCGAAAACTAATTGTTTCTAACAATGGGTGTTTTTGTATCGCATCTTGCAATTCACCAATATAAGCAAAATATGAGTAAGGACGTGCATCTGCATCAATTAGTTCAATGGCGACTGAACCTTTAAGATCGTTATCTTTATTTGCAATGCCAGAAATCCCACGGCCTGTATTTCCACCAATTTCAGTCATTGAAAAGGTAACAGGATTTGTTCCATATTTCTCTTCAAATGCTTTTGCAGTATCATTTACTGCACGTTGCAATTCATCAACCATAGCTTTGGTATCAGATCTAGATGCTCCATCTAACATTGCTATGTTACCTGATAATGATCCACGCTCTGGAGCGTTAAAAAAGCGGAAATTTACTTGTCCAGATGTAAATAATGCTACATTCAACATTAAGAGTAAAACCGCAAAAGCAAAAACAGGATACCTGAAGATCAATACAAATTTAATTATCTTGCGGAAGATATTTTTCTTAAACCAGTTAAACCCACGATTAAAATGGTAGCTTGGTATATCATACCATTTAACAGTTCCATTAACTGTTAGCGAATGACTCATATGATTTGGCAAAATCAGAAAACATTCAACTAAAGATGCCGCTAGAACTGCAATTACAGTAAAAGGTATATCCGATAATAAGCTACCAAATCTTCCACCAATTAGAGTTAGCCCCCAAAAAGCTAAAATTGTTGTTATTGTTGCTGAAAAAACTGGAGGAGCCATTCTACTTGCTGCATTCTCTGCAGCTACAACTGGACTTTCACCCAATGTTCTTGCACGAAAATCTGCGTGTTCACCCACAACTATTGCATCATCTACGACAATGCCCAATGTAATAATTAAGCCAAAAAGAGATATTAAATTTAATGTTAATCCAGCGGCATACATTATTGCTACAGCTGCAAACATTGCTGCTGGAATCCCAGCTGCTACCCAAAAAGCCGTACGTGCGGATAAAAATAAAAACAATAAGCCTATAACCAATCCTAGACCCATTAGCCCATTTTGGATCAGTATACTTAAACGATCTTGAATTGCCTGTGCGCGTGTCCGAATTAGATCTATCTTTACGTCTTTAGGTAGAGTTAATTCCATTTCATCTGCAACGCTTTGAACTATTGCCTGTACACCAATGGCATCACCTTTATCAGAACGATCAACTCTAACAGAAACTGCAGGATTTCCTTCAACGAAATATGTTCTTTTTGCATCTGTGCCAGATACTGAAATATTAGCTACATCACCAACCAATAGTTTTGAACCATCTGCTTTTGATCTAATTATTATTTTTTCAATTTCATCTGCACTTCTTTTTTCTATTCCCGTTCTAACCCTTGCGGATCCACCAGCGACGTCACCTGCAGGATCCGCCTCTGCTTCCTGACTTATTGCGCTTGCAATATCGGATAATGATACTTTGTTTTGTATTAGGCTAGACTCGCTAACATCTACTGATATTTCTGGCGCAGATACTCCACGTATTGTTACTCGAGTTACTCCTTTAGAGAACAATCGAGCAGTCAATTCATCCGCAAAACGTGATAATTGATCTGCTGAAACTGGACCTGATATAATAACGTCAGTAACTCGATCACGCCAAGTTCCTCTTCTCACATTTGGAGCATCAGCGCCTGAAGGTAGACCAATGACAGCATCTACAGCAACTTTAACGTCATCTGCAGCTCTCGCCATATCCCAATCGGGTTGAAAATTTAAGCGTATTACTGCACGTCCTTCACTTGCAGTTGATGCAGTGCTCTCAATTCCTTCAACACCTAACAATGCTGGCTCAAGAAGTGCTACAATACCGTCATCCACATCCTCTGGGCCAGCTCCATCCCAGCGCATAGATACCGTAACATTGTCAATAACAACATCAGGAAAAAACTGTGATCTTATTTGCGTTGATGCTGCTACACCTAATACTAACATTACCACCAAAATCAAATTTGCAGCAGTACCATGCCGGGTGAAGTAACTAAGAATACCACTAGCTGATGAAGGGAGTACACGCATATTCATACTTTATGACCCCATGCTATCAGTTATGCGATCATACATACTTTTTGGAATAGTTCCCGTAGAAATTTTATCCATTATACGTTTTTTTACTCCATCAGGCATTCTACCTTTTTTTATGTGAGCAAGCATTTTTTCTTGTTGTTCAGGTGTTAGCACAACATTTTCTGGAGGGCTTGGTATTTCTACCACACCTTCAAATCGTGGCTCAATTAATATACCAGTTCCAAGTTGTGGCGTACGTTGTTTAACAATGTTTAACCCAGATAAATTATCAGATTGAATAATAATATTATCGCCTTGTTTTCGTAATATATTTACGTTTGCAGCGCGTAATCTTTTATCATCTCCAACAACTAAAACCTCACCTCTTGAAGTAGATGCTGTTGAAGGGATTAAGCTTACGTTTTGTAATTCTGGTTCTATTAATTTAACCGTTACAAAATCACCAACTCTGACAGCAGCAGCATTTTTACCAACAAGTCGAGCAAAAATCTCACGCCCGGTCATACCTTCACCGACAGCAGCACTTGAACGTTCAATGACAGCAGGAATTACAGTATCAAGGCCAGTAAAGTATATACTTACAGAAGCTGCTTTAATTCCACCTTCAACACTCTCTAAGTTGACAAATTGTTCCGAAGAAATTCTGAAAGAAACTTCCAACGCATTTGGGTCAATCAATTCACCTAAACGCTCGTTTGGATTAACCAGACCTCCCAGTACACCAGTTACATTTGCAAGTACGCCATCAAAACCTGCCTTAACAGCCAAATCTTTTAATTTTCTCTGAGACTCATTTAGATTAATAATGGTTCTTTTGAGAGATGTCTTAGCTCGATTTATTCTAGCTTTTGAATTAGCTACGGCTTGCCTTTTGCTCAAGGCTTGGGTCTCTGAACTTGAAGCCGAAAGCTCAGCAGCTTCAACAGCAGCCTCAGTGCCAACTCCTCTTTTTAATAAAGATCTCTGTCGTTTTGCAGCCTGAATGCGTAATTCGTATTGATGTGACGCTGCACGCAATTCATCATTTGACAACAGCAAAGCGTCTTCAGCTTCAGAAAGTTCAGCCTTCGCTTCCATTACATCCGTTTCAGCTAATTGCACCTCAGCGTTAGCACTCGATGGATCTGTTGCAAATAACAATTCACCTTCTGAAACTGCTCCACCTTTTCTAAAATTGTCAGACATTTGAACAAGTTTTCCACCTGCAGATGTCCGTAATTCTAAAGTACGACCTGACACAACTTCACCAAATACTGTTACTTCAGGATTTATTGATTCAATTTTAAGCGGCAATACATAAACTGAGAAACTACGCTCTCTATCACTTCGAGGTCTTTTTCTGTCCTCACGCTCGTCTTGGGCGTTTTTAAAAACGTAAACTGCAATTAACAGTACCCCAATAGTGAGCACAGTTAAAAAAAGTCCAAAAATACTTCTGTTAAAAAAACGCATTATGTCTTTCCCTGATAGAGGACAATATAATCAACTTTGAATATATGTAGTTTTTCATCACTAATTATCAAATTATTCTTTATCCATATCTAGCCTTATAATTAGATATACATAATTTCAGCATAACTATGATCTATTTTCTTTTTTTATCTTCATCAAGACGGGGCATTATCTCAACAAAATTACATGGCTTGTGTGTATAATCTAATTGATATTTTAAAATTTCTTCCCACCCGTCCTTACAGGCTCCAGGACTGCCCGGCAGTGCAAAAAGATACGTTCCAAAGGCAACTCCAGCACATGCTCTTGATTGAACCGCAGATGTTCCAATTTTTTTCATTGATATTATTGTAAACATGGTAGCAAAAGCATCTATTTCTTTTTCATAAATATCACGATGTGCCTCAACTGATACATCTCGTCCCGTGAGCCCAGTTCCACCAGTAGTGATAACCACGTCTATATCGTCCCTTTTGCACCATTCGGTTAATTTCGATGAGATTATAGCTCTATCATCTTTTAAAATTTCTCTATTTTTCAAAAAATGACCTGAATCATTAATATACTTGGCTAGCACATCTCCAGAACGATCATTCTCATGTGTTCTAGTATCTGAGACAGTAAGAACCGCTATGTTTACTGGGATAAATTTTCTATTAATCATGAATTTAACCGCTCTTTTAAGCTTAAAAGGTCATTCCAAGTATCTCTTTTTCTCATAGGATCTCTCAATAACGATCTTGGGTGAAGCATAGGAATAATTCTCTTTCCAAAGGCCTCTGTCCATTCACCTCGGAATTTATTAATGCCAACTTTATTCAAAACTGCAGAACAAGCAATATTACCCATTAAAACAATAAAATCAGGATTTATTAATTCTATATGGCGCTTCAAGAAAGGTACCATCATTGCTATCTCATCTGAACTTGGGTCACGACTTTGTGGTGGCCTCCATGGAATTGCCGTTGTGATATAAATAGCATCATTTGGATTACTTGCCCTTCTTGACAAACCTATAGCCTGAAACATTTTGTCCACTAATTCACCCTCAGCTCCAACAAATGGCTTTCCTTGGCTATCCTCTTCACGTGTAGGAGATTCTCCAATCACCATTACTCTAGAATTACTTGGACCATCGGAAAAAACTAGGTTTTTTGCTCCTTTTTTTAATGAGCACATCTCAAAGAGCCCTATTGCATCCCTAAGTTCAGTAAGGTTATCACATTTTTTTGCTAGTATTTTTGCAACATCAGATGCAGTTTCTCTTGATGAAAGTATATCCGGCATAGAAGAAACATGTGCAATATTTGACTTAGGATTAATCTTCAGTTCAGGGGGAACAATTTCAATTTCATATCTATTTATGGGAGCGTCACTTATTGCTTCATCAACACCAAACTCATACTGCCATTCCAACGCCAATTTAGCTTCGTAAAAACTTTGTGAATTACTCATAAAAAACTCCCTAAATTTACAATATTCATAATGCTTACATTCGTAAACAGCTTGCTTGGAATTTTTCCACTGATATAACAACTTAAATTATCGAGGAAACTAACAAGATGGTATACTCATCAAAACATTTGTTAGGAATTGAACATTTATCTTCCACAGATATCACTGCCATTCTTGATTTGGCAGAAACATACGTAGACTTAAACAGAAAAGAACAAAAACAAGGTGGCACTCTTACGGGTATGACACAAATAAATATGTTTTTTGAAAATTCCACCAGAACATTAGCCTCATTTGAACTTGCAGGAAAGCGTTTAGGTGCAGACGTGATGAGTTTAGCAGTTGGAGCGTCCTCAATCAAAAAAGGTGAAACGCTTATTGATACGGCGATGACGTTGAATGCAATGAATCCTGACCTACTTATCGTTCGCCACCCACATTCTGGTGCAATCAATTTATTAGCAGAAAAAGTCAAATGTGCTGTATTAAATGCTGGCGATGGCCGGCATGAACACCCCACTCAAGCATTATTAGATGCGTTAACTATTAGACGTGCTAAAGGTAGATTGCATAGATTGAATGTTGCCATATGTGGGGATATTTCACATAGCAGAGTTGCTCGATCAAATATTTTTTTACTAAACAAGATGGAAAATCGCATAAGAATAATTGGGCCACAAACACTTATACCAAGTGGGATAGAAAAGTTTGGTGTAGAGGTCTATGAGGACATGAATGAAGGCTTAACAGACGTTGATGTTGTAATGATGCTACGCTTACAAAATGAACGTATGGATGGTGCATTTATACCATCTAGGCGAGAATATTATTATCGTTGGGGCCTAACACCCAAAAAACTTGCCAAAGCAAAAGATGATGCAATAGTTATGCACCCTGGGCCAATGAATCGTGGTGTCGAGATAGACGGTGAAATTGCTGATGATATAAATAGATCTGTTATTCAAGAACAGGTTGAAATGGGAGTAGCTGTTAGAATGGCTACAATGGATTTACTTGCTAAAAACTTACGTAACGAGAGAATAAAATCAACTTTACATGATTACACATCTTAAAGTGATACACAGAGGGTTTCCCAATGAGCAGTTTTAAAGAACAGGCAGATCAATTCATTGAGGATGTAACTATTATCCAGCCATCAAATGAGTGGCCTCCAGTCTTAATAAAAAATGAAACAATATCATTTGAAGGTAAGTTTAATAAATCTGCATGGTTACATAAAAATGTAACTTTCAGCGCCTTAGCATTTTTTCTGATAATTGTGCTGTCCAATGCAATCGGTCATCCAATAAAAATTGAAGGTATTGGGTTTGTGGTTTTATTATCTATATTTGGAGCAATTATTATATTTTTAATGTATAATAAACAGAGTTGGATAATTACGAACAGAGCAGTTTATTTAAAAAAACGCCGCCCAATGTTATCCTCATCAATTCGTAAAGTAGTTGGCTTTGGTTCAACCGTTCGATTAATTGGCGGATGGGGGACAGGTATCACATTATTAGGCGTAGAAAATGCGTCAGAAATCCGGCAATATTTGCAAGGTAAGAAATCATGAAGACGCTCTTTTCTAATGCTAGAATAATTAATCCAGAAACGCTGTCTGATACACTTGGCTCTGTATTAATAGAAAATGAAACAATAGCTGGAGTATATAATAATAATCCATCTTTTGATTTCAAAATAGATAAAGTTATAGATTGTGAACAAAATTGTTTAGCACCAGGAATTGTCGACATTGGCGTTAAAATTGGTGAGCCTGGAGAACGTCACAAGGAAAGTTTTAAATCAGCAGGCCTAGCTGCTGCAAATGGTGGCATAACCACAATGGTTATTAGACCAGACACCGATTTAACTGTAGACAGCCCTGAAATCTTAGAATTTATTTACCGAAGAGCCGTAAGTGATAGTATAGTAAAAGTTTTACCCATGGCTGCGTTAACAAAAGGTCGAAACGGCGCGGAAATGGCTGAAATAGGCTTTTTAAAAGATGCTGGAGCCGTAGCTTTCACAGATTGTGACCAAGTAATCACAGATAATAAAGTTCTTTTAAGATGTTTGACTTATGCAAAGGGGTTAAATGCCCTCATTATAACACACCCACAAGAACCAATATTATCTCAAGACGCTTGCGCAACAAGTGGTGCTCTCGCAACAAAGCTAGGCTTACCTTCCGTCTCAACTTTTGCAGAATTAATACAACTTCAAAGAGACATGTCACTTATTGAAATGACAAACTCAAAAGTACACTTTGATCAAGTAACCTGCTCTGACAGTATCGCAGCTTTGAAGCAAGGTAAGGACAAAGGCTTATCAATTAGCGCTGGGGTTTCAATTCATCATCTGACGCTTAATGAACAAGATATTGAAGGATACCCAACCTTTTTCAAGGTAAAGCCACCATTACGAAATGAAACAGACCGTATTGCAGCAATAGAAGCCGTTTCATCTGGTACAATAGATATAATAAGCTCAATGCACACTCCGCAAGATGAAGAAAGTAAACGTTTACCTTTTGAAGCTTCGGCATCAGGCGCTGTTGGTCTTGAAACATTGTTGCCAGCAGCTCTTCAATTAGTTCATGGAGATTATATGGATTTACCGACACTCTGGAGGGCATTATCATTAAATCCTGCAAAATTATTAGGCTTAAGCACTGGTCGAATTAAAGTTGGTTGTCCTGCAGATTTAGTATTATTCGATCTAGATAAACCATTTATTTTGGATAGAACAAAACTGCATTCAAAATCAAAAAATACTCCATTCGATGGAAGAACAATGCAGGGTCGAGTGATAAAAACGATTGTTTCAGGACAAGAGGTTCATAGCTGATGATACCAGCATTAGAACTAGGTTTGATGAATATTTTTTTAGTCATTTTATTTGCATATTTGATTGGCTCCATTCCTTTTGGGATAATTATATCTAAAATAATGGGACTGGGAAACTTACGTAATATTGGGTCTGGAAATATTGGCGCAACAAATGTTCTTAGAACAGGAAATAAATTAGCTGCAATTTTAACTTTAATTTTTGACTTATTAAAAGGTGCTATAGCTGTAATCATTACATATTATATATTTAATGATACCACAGCTCAAATAGCTGCTTTGAGTTCTTTTTTAGGGCATTGTTTTCCGATATGGCTCAAATTTAAAGGCGGAAAGGGAGTTGCAACGTTTATTGGAATTTCTCTTGCATTATATTGGCCCGCTGGGATTCTAATATGCTTGACTTGGGTTTTAACTGCTTTTCTAAGTAGAATTTCATCACTTTCTGCACTTATAAGTAGCTTAAGCAGCATTTTATGGGTCTGGATTTTAGGCGTTCCAAGTGCAGTATTTGTCATGACAGTTCTAACAATATTAATATGGTACCGTCATATAGAAAATATAAAAAGAATAATTAAGAATACAGAACCTAAAATTAATAACTAAAATCAGAATAAATTCTTGTTAAGTCTCCATTCCAATCACCATTGAACTTATCTAAAAGTTCATCTGCAGGTGTTTTCCCTGTATCAATACTTTCTTTTAATGCGCTTAAAAAGTGTGTCTCATTATATCCACCTTTACCAATGTGTGAACGTGATTTTAAACCAGCGTTTGATATTGATAAAACTCTCGATGCCAAATCGAGCATTTTAATATTACCAACTCTAGCATTTAATCCATCAACAGAAGCTTTTATTCGCATATCTTCTCTTGTGTCTAAATCCCAGCTTTTACATATATCCCATGCTGCATCTAATGAATTATTGTCATACATCAAACCAACCCAAAAAGCAGGTAGTGCGCAAATCCGATTCCAAGCGCCTCCATCAGCGCCTCGCATTTCCATAAACTTTTTTATTCGAGCTTCAGGAAAACAAGTAGTTAAGTGATCCGCCCAATCTGACATAGTAGGTAATTCACCTGGGAGTGCCGGTAGGTTTCCATTTAGGAAATCACGAAAAGATTGACCTAATGCATTGATATAATGTCCATTTCGGTAAACAAAATACATTGGAACATCTAAAGCATAGTCAACATATCTTTGGAAACCCATACCGTCTTCAAAAAAGAATGGCAGAGTTCCAGTTCTATCTTCGTCTAAATCACGCCAGATACGAGACCTCCATGATTTATGGCCATTTATTTTACCATCAAAAAAAGGTGAATTTGCAAATAATGCAGTGGCAACTGGTTGTAATGCCAATGCTACTCTCATTTTTTTAACCATATCAAGCTCTGAACCAAAATCTAGATTGACCTGAACAGTACAAGTTCGATACATCATTTGTTTGCCATGTGTGCCAACTTTATCCATATAATCTGTCATTAATCGATACCTACCTTTAGGCATCATATCCATATCTTCATGTGCCCAAATAGGTGCTGCACCCAAACCAAGGAACCCTGCTCCAATTCCATCTGCGATCTGTTTTACTTCTTTGAGATGTAAATTTGCCTCATCACAAGTCTTATGAATACTTTCCAGTGGTGCTCCAGATAGTTCCAATTGCCCACCCGGCTCTAAGGAAACATTTGCACCATTCTTTTCCAATCCAATTAAATTTCCTTGCTCGTATACTGGAGCCCAGTCAAATGTATCTCGAAGATTTTCGAGCATGACTTTAATAGAACAATCACCTTCATATGGTAATGGCTTTAAGGTATCTTTATTAAAGCCAAATTTTTCGTGCTCTGTTCCTATACGCCAATCTTTTGGGGGCTTACATCCACTTTCAAGATACTCGGTCAATTGATTTATATTTTCAATTTGACCACCACCAGTTTGAGGTATCGACATTAAATATTTCCTTATAGTCCTAGAATTTACCTAGTCTGAATTGCGTGGATTATGCAAGCAAACAAACTGTTTTTATAGACTCTTTTGCCATATAATATGTTTGCCAGAAGTAGAAGCATTAAGAGAATTTGTTATTTGATCAAATAAAACACCTTTTAAAGAGGATATTGAATCAAGTAAGTTTTCATTCCCTTTTACTGTTGTTGGAATTCTAATAATAGAGCCATAGATATCCGTAATAACCCAATAAAAACTTTGAGTTTCATTTATAGTAATTTCCACTTCAACCAAAATAAGATCTTCTAGAGAAAGTGACCAACTTTGCCCAAGACTAAAATAAGTTATTTGGCGCTCATCAACCTCAACGAAACCTGACTCAATATCAACTTCTGATAAGTGCCGTGCTCGCCTTATGGCTACAAACATCAAAAACAAAAGAGCTAAACTAATTGCACCGTATATAAGTGGTAATATTCGGCCAACAGATTGCAAAGCCATATAGCCAAAAAACAAAAACCCTAGTAAAATTAATATTACTTCAAGCCAATGCCTCAATAACTTTTTAGCCGCTGGCCTCACAAAACTCACTTCCAATCACCTATTTCCTTTTGCCATATGGCTAAAGCAGCCACTACTGCAGTATCAGCTCTCAGTATTCTAGGTCCAAGGCTTATTGAGGTAACAAACTCTAGAGATTTCAAGTATTTAATTTCATTCTTACTAAACCCTCCCTCTGGACCAATTAAAATCGCCCATTTGTCACCCACGCTAGATTTAAATGTTTTTACTGCCTCTCCAACTTTATTTTCATCACAAAATATCAAGCATCTGTCTTTTGGCCAATCCTTTAATATCGAAGTTAATTTAGATAATTCATCAACAGGAGGGACATAAGTGCCTCCACATTGTTCAGCAGCTTCAATTGAATGTGATTGTAATCGGCTTTGTTTGATACGATCTGAATTGGTATAATCAGTATTTACTGGAAATATGCGAGATACCCCCATCTCTGTAGCTTTTTCTACGATAAAATCTGTTCTAGTTTTTTTTATAGGTGCAAATAATAACCATAAATCAGGTGGATTTAATTGTTGCATTGATTGGTATTTTGCAACGAGGATACCTTTACGTTTGTTTGCATGAAGAACATCGGCTTGCCACTCACCATCTTTTCCATTGAATACAGAAATATAATCACCAATATTTAACCTCATGACATTAAATAAATAATTAGCTTGATCTCTATCAAGTAAAATTGATTGCCCTTCTCCCAAAGGTGTGTCTACAAAGAGTCTAATTTTTGAACGTATATTCATAAGGCAAACATATGTCTGAAAAAAGACAAACACCAGATCAAACAGATAGAGTTGCGGATGCAGTTAACAAAAATTGGGTAGACCTTTATGCCCCAACACGTTTTCGTCCATATTTACGCTTATCGAGAGCAGATCGCCCGGCTGGTACTTGGCTGTTATTAATCCCTTGTATTTGGTCATTGTGCTTGGCTTCCTTATCAATTGATATTGGTTTCTCTACAAATATCAAATATGTAATATTGATGTCTATTGGCGCATTTTTAATGCGAGGCGCTGGGTGTACTTGGAACGATATTACAGATCTAAAGATTGATGCTAGTGTAAAGAGAACGAAATCTCGGCCAATCCCTTCTGGCCAAATCACAGTTAAACAAGCATTAAATTGGATGCTAATTCAAACATTAGCAGGAGCAGTTATATTATTTTCATTTGACAAATTCACAATTTCACTTGGATTAATTGCATTAATTCCGGTGGCAATTTATCCATTTGCAAAACGATTTACATGGTGGCCTCAATTATTCTTAGGAATTGCCTTTAACTGGGGAGCATTGATAGGATGGTCTTCGCTTATGGGCTCATTATCACTTTCACCAATTCTTTTATATTTATCAGGCATTTCATGGACTTTATTCTATGACACAATATATGCGCACCAAGATAAAGAAGATGATGCATTAATTGGTGTAAAATCAACTGCGCGTCTATTCCAATCAAATACAAAAAAATGGCTTTGGTTTTTTCTAATTATATCAATAATATTTATGACTCTTGCATTTACTACAGCTCTTAAAAGTGAAAATAATATCTTCTGTTTCATAATTGGTATCACAGGAATATTAGCTTTTGGAATTCACCTAATTTGGCAATTAATAAATTTAGATATAAACAACGCGGATAATTGCCTAATGATATTTCGCTCTAATCGCAATGCTGGACTTTTGCCAGTCCTTGGGTTTACTTGCGCCATCATTTTACAATCAATAATTTTAACTAGCTAAAGTTAACAATTTAATTAAAATAAAGCTTTGAAGTAATATATTTAGGCAAATAAATGCACCGTACAGCCCTTCTTTTTGGATTAATTTGTTTCATCCTAGCAGCAGCAGGATCATATTTTGGAGCAATTCATGCTGTTGATAGATTTGAAAGAGCTACAGAAGAAAAATTAGAAAAAACAATGTTTCTCACAGGAAACGAATGGAGTAACATTAGGGCAAACGGCTTACGTTTACACCTTACAGGTCTTGCCCCTAATGAGTCAGCCAGATTTGAGTTAATTAAATCACTCGGTAAACTTGTTGAAGCGTCAAGATTAAGAGATGAAATCACCCTCCTCGAAGAAGAAAACCTGATACCACCAAAATTTTCACTAGAAGCGTTAAGAAATGATGATCGCATTTCATTAATTGGTTTAATTCCAAAAAACTCTGGTAGAAAGAATATTCTTTCAACTGTCAATAATATCTCAAGTGAAATAAAAATCACTGACATGTTAGAAGAGGTGGATTATCCAATTCCTGAAAATTGGAAAAAATCACTAAATTTCGGCTTAGAGAGCTTATCAAGTCTTAATCGTTCAAAGGTTAGCATATCTGGAGAGAATGTAGTCATTTCGGCAATTACTGACTCTCAGGATGAGAGATCAAGATTTGAACGCATGCTATTAAAAAATCAACCAACTGGTATTAAACTTACATTAAATATCTCAGCTCCAAGGCCAGTTATATCTCCATTTACAATCCGCTTTAGTAAAGAAGGGGATAACATTAGATTAGATAATTGTTCTGCCGATACAAAAAATACTGAGGCAAAAATTTTAAAAGCAGCCAAATTAGCTGGTATGCTAAAACCCAGAAATTGCAAGATTGGTTTGGGCGTACCAACTCCTGATTGGGCAGATGCAGTAAGAATGTCAATTGAAGCAGTGGTAGAATTAGGTAATGGATCTTTAACATTTACAGATTCAGACATATCATTGATTGCATCACCAGACACATCACAAAAAATATTTGATAACGTAATTGGGAAACTTGAAAATGATTTGCCTGGATTATTTTCTCTTTCTGCCATTTTGCCAGAAAAAAAAGCCTTGGACGGAGAAACTGGTGAAGTATTTATTCCAGATTTTACGGCAACAATTAGTCCAGAGGGCTCAGTTCAATTACGTGGAAGGCTACCTTCAAATATTTCAAGAGACGCAGTGGAGGCCTATGCTAAATCATTATTTGTTGGGAAAACTGTTTATGTCCAAACACGCCTAGATCCAAACTTACCAGATGGTTGGCCAATGCGCGTCCTAGGAGGATTAGAGGCTTTAGGCCAACTGAATTATGGTGTTGTTATAGTTGAGCCTGATGAAATAAAAATAAGTGGTGTATCAGGAAGTAAAGAAACTGCAGGGAAAATCTCTCGGATACTATCAGTTCGTGTTGGATCAAAAGGAATATATAAGATCTCAGCTAAATATAATGAAAAGTTTGCACCAAAACCAAAAATTAAATCTGCCCGTCTCTGTGAAAGCGAAATAAATACCATAATATCAAATACTAAAATTCGATTTGAGCCTGGAAAAGTTGTGCTTAATGATGATAACTTTACAGTTATTAAATTAATTGCTGACGTATTGCGTACATGCCCTGAAGCAAAATTTGAAATACAAGGTCACACAGATAGTTCTGGCTCTGAGGAACTTAACCAAAATCTCAGCCAATCACGTGCAGAAGCAGTTTTGTTTGAATTACTAAATCGTCGAGTACTTACATCTGGTATAAGTGCTAAAGGATACGGCTCAATTAGTCCTATAGCCGATAATAAAACCGAAGAAGGCCGGGAAATTAATCGAAGAATTGAAATTAAACTAGTTGAAGAGACAACAAAAACAAACTCAAATTAAATTAATAAAAAAGAATAAAAGAGGAATACTTTAAAATGAATAGTGATGAACTAATTGGTGTGCTTGCTTTGGCTTTTTTCTTAAGTTTCATCTTAGGTTGGGTATTAAGATGGGGTTACAGTGGATTTAATAAAATAAATGCTTCCGATATGGGGGAAATTGATGACCTCACAAATCGATTATATGAAATGGAACATGCAAAAGACGCCGCAGAGTCGCAACTTAAAGAACGCGAGTGGGAGCTTACAAATAAGATCTCTCAGCTTGAGGCCGAGTTATCAGCTGCTATGGAAGGTTTAGGAGCTGCTAGGCGGGAAGCAGAAAAAACTTAATTCACCATCGAGCTAATGATTTTTCATCTTCAGGATTAGCATCTACCCAAGTACTTCCAGTATCACTATGTTCTTTTTTCCAAAACGGTGCGCGAGATTTTAAAAAATCCATTATATAATCAGCTGCCTCAAAAGCTTCACGTCTGTGTTGCGACGCAACAGCAACCATCATTATTTGTTCACCAAGTGATAAGTATCCAAATCTATGTATAATTCGCACATCAATGAGTTTCCATCTACTTATAGCTTTATCTTGAATTTCCTCTAAAGATGAAAGTGTCATATTAGGATAATGTTCTAATTCCAAAGCCCTAAGAGACTTATCCCCACGGACAGTACCTATAAAACTTATTATAGCTCCAGCATCACCTTTACCTGCCTTCAATAACTTTAACTCATCTGATAAATCAAAATCTTCTTCTTGGATCAAAACAGCCATTTTATCCCCCAGTCATTGGTGGAAAAAAAGCTATTTCAGATACATCTGTTAAACTTGTGTCAAATGATACTAAAGTTTGATCCAAAGCTACGCGAACTGAGGACAGATCTGAAAAAGCAAAATCATATCTTTGATCTTTTAATCTCAGTTCTTTAACCAGCTCATCTATTGTTGACGCTTCAGTTTCTATTTTCTCAGAAGACTTACCTATTCTTTCACGCATCCAAGCAAAGTATAGAATTTTAATTTTCATTTTGCTTTACCTTTTAGATATGGGCTCGCTTTGGTTAAATAATCTATACCTGTATAAATAGTCAAAAGCATTGCAATCCATAATAATGTTATACCAATATAGTATGAATAATAAGCAGTTGAATAATAAACCATCAGATTTGTTTCATCGGATAGTTGATTGGATATAATTTTTGCAATAAGATTTTTATCCATTTCTCGAGTTATAACTCTAAGATTATGTTCAAAAATTCCATGTGAAAATAATACAGAAATCGCAACCATTTGAACTGTAGTTTTCCATTTTGCTACTTTAGTTACTGCAAGTCTTCCAGCATCTTTACCTAAAAACTCACGAAGCCCTGATACAAAGACTTCTCTAAATAGAATTAAAATCATTGGTATTACAATTAATGGTTTCAAGCCATATAACCCAATTATTGCAACGATTGCCAAAATGACCATTGCTTTATCAGCAATTGGATCTAACATCGTTCCAAATGCACTTTGTTGACTCCATTTACGCGCCAAATACCCATCAATATAATCAGTTATTGATGCACCAATAAAAAGAAATAGCGCCACCCAATCGGCGTATGGTCTGTCTAAACATAGGAAAACAATTACAACTGCTGGCGCCGCAAGCATACGAAATGTAGTAAGTATATTTGGTATATTCCAGTTCACTCTAGTCTCCTAAAAATCATTTTCTTAATTTAAATTAATGTTTAACCTTTATCATGATAGAAGTCATAGATAATTTGCGCCATCTTACTTGATAAGCCCTCAACAGCTTTTAAATCTTTCAGGGATGCACGTGAAGCAGACTTTGCAGAACCAAAATGGGCTAAAATTGCACGTTTCCTTGCAGCCCCTACGCCTGGAACTTCATCTAAGGTAGTGATGCCAATTGCCTTTGACCTTTTTGCTCGGTGCGTAGTAATTGCAAAACGATGTGCTTCATCACGCAAACGCTGAATAAAATAAAGTACTGGATCATTGCGCTGTAAAGCAAAGGCTGGTTTGCCTTTACAATAGAATTCTTCCTTACCTTGATCTCGATCAATTCCTTTTGCAATACCAACAAATGGCACATCATTAACACCAAGTTCACTCAATATTTCATCTACTGCACTTACCTGCCCTGCACCGCCATCAATTAATAATAAATCGGGCCAAATCTCAGTTTTTTTATTCGGGTCTTCTTTTATTAAGGATTTGAATCGGCGCTCTAATACTTCTTTCATCATTCCAAAATCATCACCAGCAACAGTATCTTCATATCTTATATTATATTTTCGATATGAAGATTTCATGTATCCATCTGGGCCTGATACGATCATTGCACCAACTGCAAATGCGCCTTGGATATGGCTATTATCATAAACCTCAATTCGATTTGGAATACTTTCTAATGAAAATGCTTCTGATATTCCTTTTAGCAATTTCGCCTGTGTTGCACTTTCACTCATTTTACGCGCTAAACTTTCACGTGCGTTTCTTGCTGCGTTAAGTACTAATTCAGAACGTTCGCCACGTTTTGGCACAATAATTTCTACTTTATTTCCACGTTTAACAGATAATGCGTCTATTAAGAGATCTACATTTGCAACAGAACAAGAAACCAATATTAATTTAGGTGGAGTTTTATTATCATAAAATTGTGCAAGGAAGCTTTCCATTACCTCATCTGCATCGGCTCCTGATGTATTACGTGGATAAAAGGCTCTGTTGCCCCAATTTTGGTTTGCCCTGATAAAGAATACTTGAACGCATGCTTGCTCACCCTCCATATGTAATGAAACAATATCTGCTTCATTTACAGTCTGTGGATTTATCCCCTGACTCGATTGAACTGTAGTTAAAGCCTTTATTCTATCTCGCAAACTAGCTGCTTTTTCGAATTGTAAATTTTTACTGGCCTCAGTCATTTCTTTAGCCATGCTTTCTTGAATCTTAGTACTTTTACCTTTCAAAAATTTCCTAGCATCATCCACAAGTTGGTTATATTTTTTTTCACTAATTTTCCCAACACACGGCCCAGAACATCTAGCGATTTGGTATTGTAAACAGGCTCGTGTGCGAGAAGAGAAATCATTATCTGTACATGTACGAAGCAAAAATATTCTCTGGAGGTGGTGAAGAGTTCTGTTTACGGAGGTTACTGATGCGAAAGGGCCAAAATATTCAGAGTCTTTTGACCTGCGACCTCTATGTTTTGCAATTTTAGGGAATTCATGGGAACTTGAAATCATTATATTTGGAAAGCTTTTATCATCTCGTAATAAAACATTATATCGAGGTTTTAGTTGCTTTATTAGGTTTTGCTCTAGGAGTAGTGCCTCTGTTTCAGTCTGAGTTGTTAAGAACATCATACTAGATGTATTAGAAATCATCCGCCCAATTCGTGCAGAATGCCCTGTAGGCTTAGCATAATTTGATACACGTCGCTTTAAGTTTCTAGCTTTACCAACGTATAATACCTCACCATCTTGATTAAGCATACGATATACACCTGGACTTCCATCAAGTGTCTTTAAATATGATTTTATAACCTCATGACCTTTAGAGATATTAAATTTTAATTTTTGTTCAGACTCAGTCATTTCATATCTTTGCCAGATAATTGAAGGTTCTGCACTTACTTCTTGTAAAAAAAATTAAAATTTCTATCCACAAATTTTGTGGATAACTCTGAGGATAACTTAGTTATAAACTGATTTTTACGTTTAATTATGGTATGTTCTGCACTTTGCTTAAAATTTAATCATAGTCTAAGCTATTGATATTAAACAACAAAAATATTTTATCTTGCAAGCCATTGATATCATTGACTTTTAAGTATCAAAAAATATACAGTTTTATCAAGTGGACAAAATTTTGATTTAATTTCAAATCTATATAACAATAATTATCAGCTCTTAGTTTTACAGCTGCAATCAATACCTTTAAATATATAGCTACCACAGCCCTTACATTTTTTAGTTTGAGCCATAGAACTTTTACGCTTTAAATTAGGCAAAGATGGTAATCTCAACTTACCAAATATACCCAATAAAATAATAAATATTAAAAAAATCAAAACAGCTTTAGACATAATTCTTTCATAAAGTCTTTAAAGTATGTCTACAAGTAGCATTAAATCGATTGATTATAATTTTATTTTTATCCAAATTATTGGCCTACTTTTTTACGCCAATGTTTGCGACAAAGAGAGACATAAGTTTCATTGCCACCAATTTGAACTTGCTCTCCATCAATCATTGCATCTCCGTTTTCATCTTGGCGAACAACCATTGTCGCTTTCTTTCCACAGTGGCAAATTGTTTTTATTTCTCTCATTTCATCCGATAATGCTAATAAAGTAGCAGATCCTGGAAATAAATTGCCTTGAAAATCCACTCTTAGTCCATAGCACATTATTGGAATATTCAAATCATCAACTGCTCTTGCCAATTGCCATACTTGTTCATGCGATAGAAACTGTGCTTCATCAATAAAAACACAGGCGCAAGGTCTCTTATTAATTCGTTTCTCAATTTTATAAAATAAATCATCTAAATGTGAAAAAGTATCAGCATCTTGTCCGATACCTATGCGAGAACCTATTCTGCCTTCTCCAGCTCGGTTATCAAATTGTGCAGTCAATAAGTAAGACTCCATACCTCTCTCTTGATAATTATGAGCTGCCTGCAGTAGTAAAGTAGATTTACCTGCATTCATTGTAGAATAATGAAAGTATAATTTTGCCATTTATAATTAATGATATGTAAAAGAGCATATTTCAAGCATAGAAATATATTCAGTAAATTATTGATTGGTTGCGGGAGTAGGATTTGAACCTACGACCTTCAGGTTATGAGCCTGAC
>ERZ1027294.2-NODE-2-length-88532-cov-17.243430_pt1 | contig 88532 bp, 91 predicted proteins | sample MGYA00520857_ERZ1027294 | MGnify/ENA primary metagenome ERZ1027294 (study PRJEB33307, sample SAMD00078850) | marine metagenome | biome: aquatic biome; feature: sea water; material: coastral sea water | place: Japan | collected 2015-01 | depth 1 m m ... | reverse complement strand
CATCGACAGATGCTTTAATGTATCTTGGTAATCTTCTTCATCATCTGCTAATGAATCAATGGTTAGTCTTTGATTGTGCTTTATAATTGCATTATAGGGATCAAAAATTCCAATATATGTCATAAACTCGGGCGATTCCAATAGACTCATTCCTACCTCTTTAGCCAGATAATGATCAATTGGATATGGTTTCATTAAAAATAAATTAGCTAGATATAAACTTATAACAGCAAGACCGCTGAGCATTAGATAACCAACATACTTTAATAATTTTTTCATAATATTCCTTTGCCTAATGTAGTATATTGATTTTAGCATTTAACTAACAATTTAGGCATGATGAACCCATTTCACTTAGCTATTCCAGTTAATGATTTAATTAAAGCTACTTACTTCTACCAAAATATACTAGGATGCAAAAGGGGCAGATCAAGCAATTCCTGGATTGATTTTAATTTGTTTGGACATCAACTGGTTTGTCACTACGTGGAAAAAGCTCATCAAGAGATCGCTAATCAAGTTGACGGTGATGAGGTGCCAGTTCCACATTTTGGGGTTATTTTGAGCTTTGATCAATTTGACGATCTTTTGCATCAATTAAAAAAGAAGAAACAAGCTTTTGTTATTGAGCCAAAAATCCGCTTTGCAGGCCAACCAGGAGAGCAGAGAACAATGTTTCTTAAGGACCCAAGTGGTAATGCGCTTGAATTCAAAGCTTTTAAAAATTTAGACAGTCTTTTTCGCACTTAAGGATCTAGCAATCCTTGGATTTGAGCAATGCTCTGTAGACATTGATTTGTATAGACTGCTTTTCTTTTTGAAAATTGTCTTTTTAATTAACCAATTTTTATTATCATCAAGAACATATAAGTCTTCGTAGGTACCAGTAATATTTAAGCTAAAATTCTTTAGAGTATCAATTAAGCTATATGACAGAGACCAAAATCCTGATGCCTCATCATCTGATAATAATTTAATAATTTCGTTTTTACCTGAATGCTGCTCAATAAGATGTGGATGGCATGAATAAAGTGTGTATTTTTCTACCATATCTTGAGCAGATGAGAAGATGCCAAAATCTTCAAAATCTATGTAAACTTTTTTTGAAACAAAGCAGTTCAGAATATCATTTGGTTTTTTTGAATCACAAGCATTCAAATATTTAAATTTTAAATTTTTGATATCGTAAATAGCTTGTATTGCTTTAATTCTAGCGCTGATGTTCTCTTTAGTATTCACGAAAAGTATTAATAGATAATAATTCTATTGTACGCAATAGTTGACTTGGGTTTAATAATAATATTTAATACTGTATATATATACAGTAAAATAAAAATTATGAACAATTTAATACATTTAAACCCTATAGATCCAATATTTAACGAGTATGAGGCTTTTGTAGATAAGAATGCTGGTCTGAAAACCATTGCATTCAAATACTTTGGTGCGGACATACAAAAAGCCATAGATTATCTAGATATCAATAGTTTCCAGGACTCACACGATAGTGAATCTATAGAACTTACTTTGGTTGAAACTAAAGAATATTACCAACCAGAATTACTGCACTAAATAGAACGTTTTTCCAGTCAAAACGGTATTTTATTTAGAAAAATTCTCTATATAATTTAATTAGATGTCGCATCTACAAATTACTAAGGGGATTTGTCTTTGCTTGTTTTAATACCCTTGCGCAGGAGGTGATCTTATTAGTATTTATAATAAATTAGGAAACGGAGGGTTCGCCTTTTGACAAGAGGTGAATTACCGAATTCGCCTATCAGACTTATCTAACTCTGATAGCTTGAAGCCTCTCTCGGGAGGCTTCTTTTTTTTACAATAATTTATATCTAAATTATTAACCTAAAACTTTTCTATTGGTTTAAAATTCATCAACTTTTAAATGTCTTGTTTATTTCATGGAATCGAAAGATTGGTTTTTGCTGACTACGCTTGCTGCTATATGGGGCAGTGCTTTTATGTTCATAAAAATTTCAGCAGTAGATTTTGGACCAATTTTATTAGTAACCTTGAGATTGTTAATTGCTGGCTTGGTATTTATGCCTTTGCTGTTAAGACAAAAATATAGACTCTTATTTAAATCACACTTACCTGGAATTATTATCATTGCTATTTTTAGCAATGCATTGCCTTTCACTCTCTTTGCATTTGCTTCTCTTGGAGCAACATCAAACATGCTGGGGATTTTAAATGGCACCACTGCTTTTTTAACCACTGTTATTGCTTACTTTTGGTTGAATGAATCTATTTCTTCAAAACAAATTATTGGTTTGTGTCTTGGTTTTATGGGCGTTATTATTTTGGTAAATCCAGCAAATGGCTCAAGCACCATAATTGCAAGTACTTGTGCATTAATTGGATCACTGTGTTATGCCTTCAACGGTAATTATCTTCAAAAGTTTCACTCCAATTCAAATAAAAAAGTTTTAATAGGCTGGTCTATGCTTTTCGGTGGGTTATTTATGACACCCATTGCTGTTTTTAATTTGCCAGATGCCATGCCAAGTCTAAATTCATTTTTAGCATTGCTTTGGCTTGCTGTTGTTTCAACTGGAATTGGATATCTTGGTTATATAAGGCTGATTGATAGAATAGGTGCTGTAAAGACTTCTACTTTGACATATTTGCTTCCTGTTTTTAGTATCTTGTGGGGCGCAATTTTTCTCCAAGAACAAATAACATTAATTATTTTTGGTGGTTTTATTTTTGTTATGATGGGCATGTATTTTGCTAATACAACCAAAGTTAAGATTAAAAATTAAGATGACATACACAGAAGAATTATTATCAAAAGCCGACGAGGTAATACCAAGGGTTACATTAGATGATTTTAAAAAGGATTCGAATGCAAAGGTGATGATAGACGTTCGACAGCATGAGGAATTGCAAGCATCTGGAACAGTTAAAGGATCAACACATATCCCTAAAGGGGTTGTAGAGTTTAGATTAAATAACAACGATGAGATTTCTTTCGATACCTCTGTGTATGTTTTCTGCGCTGTGGGTGTTAGATCAGCAATTGCTGGTTACAATTTAAAGAGGGTTGGTTACCAAAAAGTTTTTAATTTAGTTGGGTTTCAAGATATCCTAGATCAGGGTGCTGAGAAACAGTCTTTAATTTAATACAGGAGTAGTGCAAATGTTTAGTCATATTATGGTTGGAGCGAATGATATTGAGGCATCAAAAGTGTTTTATGATGCAATTTTGGGTGTTCTAGGTGCGAAACCAGGTCTTTTATCTGAAAATTTAACGGGTCAAAAGAGATACATGTATTTTCTTGATGGAAGCACCTTTTTAATTTCAGAGCCGATTGATGGAAATCCCTCAACTCACGGGAATGGTTCCACCATTGGTTTTAATGTTCCAGATGAAGCTACAGGAAATACTTGGCACCAAACTGGCCTTGAGAATGGTGGTACAGACTGTGAAGATCCTCCAGGCACAAGAGAAGGGATGGGTGTAAAAATGTATCTAGCTTACCTGAAAGATCCTTCTGGAAATAAGATCTGTGTTTTAAAAAGATTGGCTTAGTTCTTTTTAATAGCCAGCTGCTTGGCCGTCCTTTCTAGTTTCTGAAGCGCCATAGTAGACACCGTTTTTTAACATGATTGCTTGATAGCCACCAAAGATACCTTTTTCATATTTGATGGTGTGCCCTATAGCAGTTAATTCATCCTCTATGGTTTTTCCAAAACCACTTTCTAAGCTTAAGGTTCCACCATCTTTCATAATTTCATCTGTGGGTTGCGAAGATCCGCTGTGAACAATTCTTGGCGCATCACCAGCTTCTTGTAGGTTCAAACCGAAATCAACCATGTTGATGATTATTTGGGCATGTGCTTGAGGCTGAGTAGCACCACCCATAACCCCAAAACTCATAAATGGTTTCCCATCTTTGGTCACAAATGCAGGAATTATTGTATGAAAGGGTCTTTTTCCGCCTAGCAATGAATTTCTATGATTTTTGTCCAAACTGAATAATTCGCCTCTATCTTGAAGCATAAAACCTAAACCAGGTGGCATCATGCCCGAGCCCATGCCTCGATAGTTACTCTGGATCAAAGAAACCATATTGCCGTACTTATCTGCAACTGTTAGGTAGATGGTGTCACCAGACTTCAATATTCCGGGTTCATCTGTAGCAGAAACATGATTTAAATCTATCAGCTTGGCCCGTTCTTTTGCATAGTTTTTAGAGATCAATTCTTTAACCGGAATATCTGCAAAATGTGGATCAGCATAATATTTTGCTCTATCAGCAAATACAATTTTTTTAACTTCTGTAAATAAATGAATGTATTCAGAGCTATATAAACCCATTCCCTTTAGGTCATAATTTTCTAATATATTTAAAATCTGCAAGGCTGCGATCCCTTGTCCATTTGGTGGTAACTCCCAAACATCATAACCTCGATAATTTGTTGAGACGGGTGGAGTCCACTCAGAATGAAAGCCCGCAAGATCATCATAGGATAAGAATCCACCTTGCGATTGAACAAACTCTGCCATTGTTTGAGCTATAGGTCCTTCATAAAAACCTTCTCTGCCTTTTTTTGCGATAGTTTTAAGAGTGTTGGCGAGTTGGGGGTTCTTGAAAATTTCTCCTTTTTGCGGCATTTTTCCATTTTTTACCCATACCTCATTAAAGTTAGGGTAATTTTCAAAACGCTTTTGCGATCTGTCGAGGTAATATGCAATTGTTTCAGTGATTGGAAAGCCCTTGATGGCGTATTCAATTGTTGGCTCAAACAAAGATTCAAATTTCAACTTACCAAATCTTTCATGCAGCTTTACCCAGCCATCAACCGCCCCAGGCACTGTAACTGGCAAGGGACCATAGGAAGGGATCTTTGTGAGGCCTTGCTGTTTAAAATAGTCTATAGATAAATTTTTTGGAGCAGGGCCGCTAGCATTTAATCCGTGAAGTTCTTTGGTTTTAGCATCCCAAACAATTGCAAAGAGATCTCCTCCAATTCCATTTCCCGTTGGCTCCATAAGACCTAAAGCAATATTTGCAGCTATGGCAGCATCTACTGCTGTTCCACCTTGCTTAAGAATGTCTAAACCTATTTGAGTAGCAAGCGGGTGACTGGTTGCAACCATGCCATTTTGTCCTATGACTTCAGATCGACTGGCAAATTTTTCACCAGTGATTCGATCATATCCATATCCTGAAGTGGTCATAGTTAGTAAAAGTATAAATCCAAGTACTTTGTTCATTATATTTATTGTGTCTATTATATTTCTTACCTTACTCCGAAATAAATAAATGCAAAAGAATTTCAATAATGTCATTGATAATTAATCAGCATAAAGTTATGTTTAAAATATATTCATTTATTTAATTTAAGGAGATAAAAATGAAATTTAAATCTATGTTTGCATTCGTATTATTGTTTTGTGCAGTAAATATTTCTGCATTTGATGTTACCGGCGATCACTTTGATGCAAAATTTAAAATCACATCCGTTACTCTTGGTGAAAAGTACAGCATCATCAATGCTGAAAGTGATGCTGCTGGCCAATATGGAAAAGTGTATGTGAGCTATAAATTAAAAAACACCTCTGATACAGGTGGCACTTGGACAGGACAGGGCAGAGGTATTAGTCCAGAGGGAAATTTAGCTAGAGGCAATCTTCAGGGTGTTTGGACGCGAGATGGAAAAATGATCTCTATTAAATCATTGGACGATGTAACCGATGGCATTAATTTTATGCAAGGCACCATTGATCTTATATCAGGGGATATTGCGATTGAAGTGTATAAAATAGACTAATCTAGAATTTTACATATAAAGCCACCTTTTAAAGTGGCTTTTTTATTGGCACGCCCGGAGAGATTCGAACTCCCGACCCCTTGGTTCGAAGCCAAGTACTCTATCCAGCTGAGCTACGGGCGCATATTTTTTTGTGGTTAATTATAAGAGCATTAAATATATTTTGGTAAAAACCTTCAACACGCTAAATTTGTCAGGCAGCCTTTATAATCTGATGTAAGTCAATCATCGAAAACTTGATCAATTCAACCAAGCCAAACATAATAGTTTTGGTGCATATATTTAGGGAGACAATATGTATAAAAATTTAGCCTTCTTATTCATTTTTACTCTAATTTACAGCTGTTCAGAGCCAGTTGAAGAAATTGAGTCTGATAGCTTTCTAAATATAGCAGGTGCTAGAGTTGGGCTTGCCAGTCAGCAACCAATAGACTGGGATTCTCAAGCCATCGATCCCTACATGAATATGGATCCTAAGCTCAGTTCAACCAGAGTTCCATTATTTGGTGACTTGCATGTGCACACTACATATTCATTTGATGCATATATTTTTGGTACCTTGGCAACGCCTGATGATGCATATGAGTTTGCTAAGGGTAAATCTATTAAACATCCAGCTGGTTTTGATGTGAGTTTAGATAGACCTCTAGATTTTTATGGTGTCACAGATCATGGAACTTTTTTGGGACAAGTTGCTGAGGCAGCAACACCTGGAACGCCTTACTATGAATCTCCATCAAGCGAGCAAGTCAATGATATAAATAGCCCAGAAAATCTAAATATCTCAACCATCCCAAGAAGAACTCAGGCCTTTGGAGGTTTTCTGGTTAATACAGTTAATGCCTTGAGAGACAGAACGCTTGATATGCAATATGTGGACAGCGTTAGTCGAAGGGCATGGGCTGATACAGTTGCTGCTGCGCAAAGACACAATGATCCTGGTAAATTCACAACTTTTATTGCTTATGAATATACAGCTTCAACTCCTGATATGGGCAACCTTCATAGGAATGTAGTTTTTAAGGGAAATGGTAATCGTATTCCATCAGCTCCATACAGCAGAGCTAACTCAAATGACCCTGAGGGTTTGTGGAAGTGGATGGACAGATTAAGGGAGGATGGAATAGAGAGCTTAGCTATTCCACATAACTCCAATGGATCTGATGGCTTTATGTTTGCCTTAAAGGACTCTTTTGGAAAGCCATTAACCAAAGAATATGCAGAATTGAGAATGCGCAATGAGCCTATAGTAGAAATTACGCAAGTGAAGGGCACATCAGATACTCATCCAGCTCTTTCTACCAATGATGAATGGGCTGATTTTGAAATCATGCCTTTTAAAGTAGCAACCCAAAGTTTTTCTGAGCCTAAGGGAAGTTATGTTCGAGATGCTTTACTCGAAGGCATTAAGATGGAAGAAAAAGAAGGATTTAATCCATATAAATTTGGGTTAATTGGTTCTAGCGATACCCATACCGCAGCTTCTTCACAAGAAGAAGATAATTTCTTTTCTAAAATAGGTCTACTTGATTCTAGCGCTGCTTTGCGTGGATCTATACCCATTACCGATCCAGCCATGTTGGAGTCCGATCAATCACTTGAAGAGGTTGATGGGAATAAATATATGAATTCATCATCCATTACATGGGGTGCATCTGGTCTTGCTGGAGTCTGGGCTGAAGTAAATACCAGGGATAGTATCTATGATGCTTTTAGACGCAAAGAATCATTTGCCACTTCTGGACCAAGAATGACGATAAGATTTTTTGCTGGCTACGATCTAGATGTAGGTAAAATTAATGATAAAGATTTGATTGAATATTTATATACCAATGCAGAAACCATGGGAGCAGATTTGGATGGTATTGGCCAACAAACACCAAGTTTTTTTGTTTGGGCGGTAAGAGATACTTACACGGCTCCCTTGCAACGAGTTCAAATTATCAAAGGTTATGTCGATGCAAGTGGCAATCCGCAAGAGCAAGTCTTTGACGTAGCATGTTCCGATGGAGGCTCTCCAGATCCAGTAACTCATCGATGCCCAGATAACAATGCAAAAGTTGATATCTCAAGTTGTGCTTTCTCTCAAGATGTTGGTGCTGCAGAATTAAAGGCTTTTTGGAATGACCCAACTTTTAAGAGTGGTCAACGTGCTTTTTATTATGTCAGAGCCCTAGAAAATCCTACCTGCCGATGGAGCACATGGGATGCTGTTAGAAACAATGTTGAGCCAAGATCTGATATGCCTAAAACCATACAAGAGCGTGTTTGGTCATCGCCTATTCACTACATCCCTTAAAGCTTAATATTTATGAAACACCTCTTAGCGTTGAGCGTTATTACATTTTTTTGTTCAAGCTGTGCTTTTGCAGAAACCTATCAAAACACCAACGATCAACAAAATGGTAAGACTTTTGGCCAATTAATGACATGGGTTCTTGATGGAGAAAAGGGACCTGAGAGAGTAGAAATTGAAACTTCTAATCAATGGCAGGAACTAGCGCCTCATCAAACTCACTATGCTATCTGGATAGGACATGCGACCTTTCTGATTAACAATGGCGATATCAATATTCTCACTGATCCAATCTTCTCCAAACGCGCATCACCCATTGGCTTTGCTGGCCCCAAAAGAATGATCCCTCCTGCCATGAGGCTCAAGGATCTACCGAAAATAGATGCTGTGGTTATTAGTCACAATCATTACGATCATTTTGATATTTGGTCATTAAAGAAATTATCTAAACTTAATCCAGAGACTGTGTTTATGGTCCCGGCCGGTGATCAAAAAAGATTGATTAAAGCAGGGGTAAAAAATGTGATTGAAATGCGGTGGTGGGAATCGCTTGATATCAGTAATACCACTTTTCACTTTACCCCAGTTCAACATTGGTCCAAGCGAGGTTTGTTTGACCGCAATAAGAGCCTTTGGGGTGGCTGGTTTATGCAAACAGATCAGCTGGCTTTGTACCATGCAGGAGACACTGGTTATTCCAATGATTTTAAAGCTACTTATGAGCGTTTAGGCGCTCCTGATTACTCTTTCATACCCATAGGCGCCTATGATCCTCGCTGGTTCATGAAAGACTCTCATGTTAATCCAGAAGAAGCTTTGCAAATCGCGCTGGACTTAAATACTCCGCATTCTTTTGGCATGCATTGGGGAACTTTTTCATTAACGGATGAGCCAATAATTGAGCCTCCCATAAGGTTAAAACAAGCCTTGAAAGATCAAAATCTACCCCCAGATTTTTTTAGATCTCCAAAGCCCGGTCAGATTCTCCAACTCACTAAATAAGTCTTATAATTAATCTATGAATCAATTAAATGTTTTTGGTGAGCCTTTACCAATTTGTTGTGAAGATCCTATGACAGGTTTCACTCGCTCTGGTTCCTGCGAGACGATGGATCAAGATCATGGCATCCACACAGTTTGCGCTCACATGACTGATGAATTTTTAGCCTTTTCAAAAGCCCAGGGTAATGATCTATCAACCCCAATGCCTGAATATGGCTTTCCTGGTTTAAAGGAGGGCGATGATTGGTGTTTATGTGCACCCAGATGGGTTGAAGCCTATGAAGCTAACTGTGCACCAAAAATTTATCTTACTAAAACTCATGAAAAAACCTTAGAGTTAGTCCCTTTAAAAATTCTTAGGGAATATGCCTTGGATATTAATTAGTGCTAATTAATTTTAGAGATCTATCAATTATGGGTAAGACCAAAATATTTATTACTGCATAGCTCAGTAGACTTATGGCTATAAATTCAAGACTGACATCATAAAGAGAATAAACTCCTATGATTACGCACAGTGCAAGGCGGGTCATTTCCATTGCAAAGCCTTCTTTGCCATCAAGCCACAATGAAGTGCAATACATAGTAAAGGCCATCATTGCAACGGTTACCCAAAGTTGCTGATAGCTAAGCTCACCGCTTTCTAGGACCACCAAACCTACATAGGCTAAAGCAAGAAATTGAAAAAAGGAGTAAATTTTTATTTTTCTAGAAACCTCTGGATTATATTTTTGAAATGTTTCAGCATCAAAATTATCTTTTGCTGGCTGTTCTGGAAGACTAGATGGTCTCCAGCCAGTTCTTGCAAAGGGCACGAAGAATTTATCTTTCCAGTTTTGAGCGTTCCAAATATCTTTTGCCATGCTGATGTAAATATGGAGATTCGCCCAAATAGGGTTAAAAGTGTTTAAGGTGCCTCTGATTCCATAAATAGGTGTTTCATTCTCATCTTCTTCCTTGAAGGTACCAAACATTCGATCCCAGATAATAAAGACTCCGCCATAGTTTTTATCTATGTAGTTTTCATTTTGTGCATGATGCACTCTGTGATTAGAAGCTGTAACAAAGAATTTCTCATACCAGCCAAGCTTAGGAATATGCTCGCTATGGACCCAGAATTGGTAGATCAGATTAACTGAAGCAACACTGACAAAAACATAAGAGGGGACACCAATTAAAAATACAGGAATAAAAAAGACCCAAGTAACAAAAGCGCCGGTTCCGGTTTGTCTTAAGGCAGTGCTTAAGTTGTAATCTTCACTTTGATGGTGAGCCACATGAGAAGCCCAAAAAATTTGTCTCTCGTGACTGATTCGATGAAACCAGTAATAAAAGAAATCATAAATAACAAAGGCAAAAATCCACACCAAAGGTGAAGTCGCATCCATTCGCCATAGGCTGTTATGCGTTTCAATGAGATAAAAGATATAGCCGCCAAAACTTATAATTATCAGTTTATTCGCCGATCGAAGTGAGCCCATAAACAGGCTGCTAATGGCATCATTCAATCGATAGGTATTATTTTTTTTAATAATGCCGTAGGCAAGCTCAATCAAGATGGCAAGCAAAAAAAACGGCACTGCATAGGGTACGTAATCCATTGATAAATTATAGAACCAGGATGCTTAAAAGTAATCTATTTAGTCTCGGGATGATTTTTATGCATGGCTGTAAATCTTGAAAAAGCCACGCGTTTACCAGCATCGTTGGTAATATCAATATTCCAGACTGAAGTTGATCCACCTATATGCACCGGAGTAGCCTTAGCGTAAACATAACCATCGGTTGGAGAAGAGATATGATTTGCATTAATTTCAATGCCAACAGGGTATTTTTTGGTGGAATCCATTGAAAGCGCTGCAGCTGTGCTACCAATGCTTTCAGCTAGCACACAGGAGGCGCCTCCATGAAGAATTCCATAAGGTTGTTTGGTTTTTTCAATCACCGGCATTCTGCCAACAATAAAATCATCACCAATTTCTACAATTTCTATATCAAGATGTTTATCCATGTTGACAGAGGAGTCTTTGAAATCATCAATAGAGAGAGGTTGAAACCAGATAGATTTTGACATTGGATTATTTTATATGAATGTTGTGTTAATAAAAGAGCAAGAGTATTTGTTACACTTACATTTTTTTTAGACACCATAGATGCTTTCATTTACAAATCTAGCTCTGCGCAGAGGCCCAAATCTTTTATTTGAAGATGCCTCATTTGTAATTCATCGAGACAAAAAAGTTGGCTTAATTGGAGCCAATGGTGCCGGTAAAACCAGTCTATTTAAAATGATTACAGGTGAACTAGATGTTGAAGAGGGGTATCTAGATTATCCTCATGATTTAAGAATTTCCTATCTCGCACAAGAAGTCCCGGGAACGGATGAGGTGGCAGTTCAATATGTCTTAGAGGGCGACAAGCAACTCATTGAAATACAGCAAAAAATTGAAGCTGCGGAGATCAATGAACGCTTTGAGGAGCTAGGTGAGCTTCATGCAATTTATAATTCCATGGATGGTCATTCAGCCTTATCTAAAGCTGAACAATTAATGATAGGTCTTGGCTTCTCACAAGAAGATCTAAAGAAAACAGTTAAAGATTTTTCAGGTGGATGGCGAGTTCGACTGAATCTTGCAAGAACCTTAATGCAGCCATCAGATTTATTGTTGCTTGATGAACCAACCAATCACTTAGATTTAGATGCGATAGTGTGGTTGGCTGACTGGATCAAATCATTTAAAGGAGCGCTCATACTTATTTCTCATGACAGAGAATTTCTAGATGAATGTGTCAACACAATTGCCCATATCTATCGTCAAGCCATTGAACTCTATACAGGTAACTATTCCCAATTTGAGGAGGTCAAAGCCTTGCGATTGGCAGAACAGGCTGCGACATTTAAGAAACAACAACGTGAGATCGCACACATGCAAGATTTTGTGAGGCGCTTTAAAGCCAAGGCCACTAAAGCTCGACAAGCTCAGAGCAGGGTTAAGGCTCTTGAGCGTATGGAAGTAATTGCTCCTGCTCATGTAGATTCGCCGTTTCATTTTACGATTCCACAATCAGACAAGATCTCAGATCCTTTGCTAACTTTAGATGATGCGACTTTGGGTTACTCCGCACCTGTTCTAGAGAAAATTAACCTGAGCTTACATCCTGGCGATAGAATAGGCCTGTTGGGATCCAATGGTGCTGGTAAATCAACTCTGATGAAGAGTTTGGTTGCCAGTATTCCACTGCTAGATGGCCATAGGTTTGAAGGCGGTAATTTGAAGCTAGGATATTTCTCTCAGCATCAAGTCGATGATTTAGATTTGTCTAAAACTGCCTATCAATGCATACAGCAACTTGACCCCGAAAAAACAGAGCAACAAGTTAGAACTTATTTGGGTGGTTATGACTTTAAGAATGATAAAGTGAAAGATCCTATAAAATTATTTTCTGGTGGCGAAAAGGCAAGGCTGGCATTAGCCATCATTGCCTATCAAAAACCTAATTTGCTTTTGATGGATGAGCCCACCAACCACTTAGATATGGAAATGAGGCAAGCTCTGACTATGGCCTTGCAATCATTTGAGGGGGCCATATTGCTTATTTCTCATGACCGACATTTGCTTGCTAACAATGTAGATCAATTTTTATTGGTGGAGAATGGTTCCATTGAAGAGTTTGATGGTGATTTAAATGACTACAGTTTGAGGATCTTAAAAAATTTAAATAAATCTCACCCACGCAAATCATCAAATACAACAGTGCAAACCCCGGGTGCTCAAAGACAGCTTGAACAAAAAAAGATTAAGCAATTAAAAACTGAGATTCATTCTGCCGAAAAAAGATTAAAACGATTGCAAGAAAAAATAGCTGGCGTAGAAGGAATCCTGCAATCACCAGATACCTATGATGGCGATTTCCAGGACGACTTACATGATCTTATTAGAAACCAAACTGAACTCAAGGCTGAGATAGAAGAGGTTGAACAGATTTGGTTAAACCTTAATGAGCAGCTAGAAGGTAGCAGTTAATTTAAAATTTAACAGGCATTTCCTGAATCGCATGCACAAAGTTATTCGGTGCTACTTTCCAATCTCCACTCATATGAATGTTTGGAAAACGTGTCAGAATTTGTTTATAGGATTCTTCTAATTGCATCAAAGCAACAGGTTTTCCTATACAGGTGTGTCTACCAATTCCAAATGCTAGGTGTTTGTCGGCATTTGTTCGTTCAATATCAAATTCATCTGGATTTGCAAAGACAGAGGGATCTCTGTTTGCTGCCCCATACCACATAACAATTTTTTCACCTGGACCCATGAGTTGACCGCCAACTTCTGTTTCACAAGTTGTTGTTCTGCGCATGTGCATCACTGGTGAAATCATGCGAATGCATTCTTGAAGAAAATTGGGCATGAGCTCTGGATTGTCTATGAGTTTTTGCTTTTGGTCTGGGTTTTCAGTTAATAATTTAATGGCACCACTCAGCGTATTTCTTGTGGTGTCATTACCAGCAAAAATAATCAACAACCATGAGCCATCTAAAAATTCTGGGCTTAGCTGATGTCCTTCTAATTCAGCATTGGCTATGGCTGAAAGCAGGTCGTCTGAAGGGTTTTTTCTTTTAGCATTCAATATGTCTCTGCCATACTCAAACATTTCATCAACCATGGCATTAAACATATCAATCATGTCTGTGTTTACAGGTTCATTTGATTGCTCAGCATCAAATTCTTTTTTTAACTGTTCTACTTGGATGTATTGTGCAAGTTCTAGAAATTCCATCCACGTTACAAGTTTTTGTCTGTCCGCCTCAGGTATACCTAGAATTTCAGACAAGGTGTAGATAGGCAGTTGCTGAGAAAAAGCTGTCACAAAGTTACAGTCTTCATTGGTATTGATGGCATCTAGCAAGTTTGTTACCTTGGCCTGAACTTTCACTCTTAAGTTAGATACATAATCTGGTTTAAAAAAGGGCATGTGCTCTCGTCTTAGATTGATATGCATATCTCCATCAAGATTTAACATGTGATCAATTGTAGATCGCCATAATTTAGGATGTCTTCTGTCTTCACTGCCCAATGTAATCATGGTGCCTGTACCAGCTTGAGATGAAAAAGTTTTAGGATCGGATGAAACTTTTAAAATATCAGCATGTCGAGTTAATGACCAAAAGCCAGGCTCAGGATCATTTAAAAATGGAGGATGCAGAAAAACCGGAGCTTCTTCTCGCATCTTCTTAAACTGATCAAATGGTTGGCCTTGAGTGAAAACATCCAAATCAGTGAAATTAACATCCGATTGAAAATTATGCACAGGAGGGTAGGCATTTGAATTAAATGTTTTGTTAGCAATCTCGTTGCTTATTGATATAGGTTTGCTCATTGGTCTAATACAGTTACAGTCCCAAGATTAAGATTTCTCACTGGCTCCTCAATTTTGCTGAGATCACCAACAATTAACCATGTCCATTGATCAGGTTTAATATACTTTTGTGCCATGGCATGAACATCTTCAAGTGATGGCTCATCTAGTAACTCAGGCAACTGATTTAAATAATCTAGATCCCTGTTGTAGGTCACAATATCAGAAACTCCACCTTTTAGAGCGCCTAAGGTCTCATATTGCCCTGGAAGCCTTAATGTTTTTGAAGCTTTGCCTTTAGCTAATTCATCTTCAGTTGTTGGTGCTGTGCTTAAGTAGGCAGCATATTCATTAACTATCTCCGTAATGGATTCAGATGTTTTGTCTGTCTGCACAGGCGCAGTCACGAGCATAGCCCTTTGTCCTTTTGCATCAGAGAGCCTGGTTCTAACTCCATACGACCAGCTTTTATCTTCACGTAGATTCATGTTGAGTCTGGCAGTAAAGCTGCCGCCAATTGCATAGTTCATGTAACTAATTTTAATTTCTTCATCGGTTGCAGAAGGGGGCAATAATTGCCCAGCAACAATGTATGACTGTTGTGCATTAGGTTTATCAATCAAATAAACTGTTCGAGTATTAGGGAGAGCTACAGTCGATAATTTTTTAAGATCGGAATTAGCATTAGAAGACCAGTCGCCAAATTTATCCTCAAGTACCTCAACCAATTCATCTAAACCAATATCTCCAGCCACTGCAAAAGTTAGATTAGCAGGATTGATGGCTCGGTTATGAACCGCAATGACATCATCGCGAGTAATGTCGGATATAGTTTCTGAAATACCACTTCCAGTTAAGGGTTTACCATATGGATGCTCTTCTCCATAAAGTAACTTGCCAATATTTCTATATGCTATTGCTGCCGGTCTATTTTCTTCTTGAACTATTGATGCAAGAGTTTGTTTTTTAATTCTATCTATTTCATTTTGAGGGAAAGTAGGGTTTATCAATGCCTCTCTAGCTAGATCTAAGGTTTCTGAGAGATTAGCCTTTAAACTTGAAACAGTTGCATATGATGTATCAAGACCTGAGCCGAAACCTAGGTTAGATCCAAGCGAATCAAGCACTTCATCAAATTGAAGAGAGGAGTATTTTTTTGTACCTTCATTTAGCATATCCATCATGAAGTTGGTATAGCCTAACTCATCATTGTTCTCTTGCGCATAACCAAAATTGAATTGAAAGTTCATTTCAATCAACGGAACCCCACTTCTTTGTGCCAATACAACTTTTGCACCATTGGATAAAGTGGCGGTTTGTAAAGTTGGAAATTTAAATGAAACCTTTTCTGTTGGATAGGGCACACCTTGAGATCTATCAATGCCAGCTTCATTCACTCCAAGCTTCTCGTTAGGTAAAATTGTTAGAACATAAGGAGTATCATCAATCCATTTCGCAAAGGTTGCTTTCATTTTTGCGGGAGTAACTTCATCAAGGTATTTAGCATTCTCTCTGTAGCATCCAGGATTGGCTGTGTAGGTCTGACAGGTAGCAAGCAGGTCAGATTTACCTCCAAACCCTCCAATGCGTTGAATGCCACGAATAAATCCAGCCAAAGCTTTGGTTTTTTCGGCCTGTAAAAGTTTTCGATTTGGACCTTTTTTTATAAATGATTCCATCACCTCATCCATCGCTTTTTCAACGGAAGCAGGGTCCTCGCCAGCAACCACGTCGACTATTAGAAAAAACATTCCAGCAATTTCTCTATCGTAATAAAAAGCTGAAACATCAGTTGCGATTTGCTTGTCATAGACCAATTCTTTATAAAGTGGAGAGTTTTTCCCTCCAACCAAAACGCTTGATGCAAGATCAAAATGCGCAGCAGCTTCTGTATCTCTTGGCGGAACATTCCAAGCTTTATAAATTCGTGCTTGCGGCACATTATCAAACATAACATCGCGTTTTTCTTCGTTTCTTTTTGCAATCCATATATCGGGCTTTACAAGCGGTGGTCCCGCAGGGATATCACCAAAGAATTTATTGACCTTCTCTTTAGCTGTTTCTAGGTCAATATCTCCAGCCAATGCCAAGACAGCATTGTTTGGGCCATAATAAGTTTTAAACCACTCCTGCACATCTTCAAGCGATGCTGCATCTAGGTCCTCCATAGAACCTATCACAGACCATGAGTAGGGATGTCCTTCAGGGAAAGCAGCCTCAGAAATCCTAGTAAAGGCTTTGCCATAAGGTTGATTTTCCCCTTGACGTTTTTCATTCTGGACAACTCCTCTTTGCTCATCTAATTTTTCTTGATCAACCACACCAAGCAGATGTCCCATTCGATCAGACTCCATCCATAAAGCTAAATCCAAAGCATTGGTTGGCACATTTTGAAAGTAATTAGTTCTATCAGAGTTAGTAGTACCATTTTGATCAGTGGAACCAATTTTCTCAAAAGGTTCAAAATACTCACTGTTATAGTTTTCTGTTCCATTGAACATTAAATGTTCAAATAAATGGGCAAACCCAGTTTTACCAACTTTTTCATTTTTAGAACCTACGTGATACCAAACATTTACAGCAACCATCGGAACTTTCTTATCCTCATGCACTATTACAGTTAGGCCATTATCAAGCTTAAATGTTTCATATTTAATTTCAGGAAGGTCTTCAAGCAAGGAAGCTTGGATTGAAAGAATAAATATAAAATTTAAAGTTAAGATATTAAAAAGATTTTTCATTGATATGCACCCCATTGAATTGAAAATATATTTTATACTTTAGTTATCTGAATATACATAAGACCATGAAAATTAATAAAATCCATTCTTCTTTACTATTTCTCTTGGGGATTTCAATCTTTATTACCAGCTGCTCTGATTCTCTAAGTGATACAACTGATGGCAGATTAAGATATTGGATTTCAACTCTTTCTTCTGATGAGTTCGAGGGCAGGGCACCTGGAACCGAGGGAGGGCAATTAACTAAAAATTTTATCTCAAAAACATTTCAGAATTTAAATTTAGACCCTGTTGATGGAAGTTATTTTTTAGATGTTCCTGCTTCTGAAATCACATTGAAAGACTCCTCATATTTAACACTCTCATTTAGAGGTAACGATCGAAAAATGATCACGGGTGATGAAGTTGTTTTTTGGACTAAGCAGGCCAGGGATTACAGAAAGATTCGAGATAGTGAGGTTGTTTTTGTAGGCTACGGTATTGTTGCGCCTGAATATAATTGGGATGATTATGAAGGTATTGATGTAAAAGGGAAAACAGTAGTTATTTTGATAAATGATCCAGGTTTTGCAACTGGAAAATTAAGACTTTTTAATGGTAGATCAATGACTTACTACGGAAGATGGACTTATAAATTTGAAGAAGCAGCTCGCCAAGGAGCTGCAGCCGCCATCATAGTTCATGAAGAGGAACCGGCAGCATACCCTTGGTCAGTCGTTGAAAATAGTTGGCAAGGACCGCAGCTAGACTTACAAAGAGATGATTTGGGTGCCGATAGAGTAATTCTAGAGGGCTGGATTAAGGACAGTATTTTAAATGATGTGCTTAATTTTACAGGGTTTGATTATGATTCATTAAAGCAAATTGCTTTGGAAAAAACTTTTTCTGCTTTTCCGCTAAGAGGCTTAACTCTGAGCTCTGAAATTCATAATAAAGTTAGATATCTTCAATCACATAACATTGCTGCAGTAAAAAAAGGCATTGCTTATCCCGATGAGTATATTTTGTTCATGGCGCATTGGGATCATCTTGGAATCGTTAATTCATCGCAACCAGGGGAAAATAATATAATGAATGGTGCGGTTGATAATGCAACAGGGGTTGCTGCTATTTTAGAGTTTGCAAAGAGATTTTCTGAAGTTGAGACTGATCGATCGATCATGTTCCTTGCTGTTACTCTTGAGGAATCAGGCCTCCTGGGATCGGAGTATTTTGCTAAATACCCACCCATTGATTTAGCTAACATTGTTGCCGGCTTTAATTATGATGGCATTCTACCCACCGGTCTAACGAATGATATGGTTGTGGTCGGTTATGGAGCTTCTGAGTTAGAAGATCTTTTAGAGAATGAATTGGTTAAGTCTGGTAGATATATTAATCCTGACCCCAATCCAGAAAAGGGATATTTTTATCGATCTGATCACATAAGTTTTGCAAAAAGAGGAGTGCCTGTGCTTTATGCTGATGGCGGTTTTGATCTGGTTGCTGGAGGCAAAGAGGCAGGCTTTCTAATAGAAGAGGAATATCGAGTTGATGCTTATCATGGTGTGGCAGATGAATATGATGAATCGTGGGATTTAGATGGGTTGAATCAATCCATAGATGTAATTTTTAATATTAGTAATGAGCTAGCAAATAGCCAACAATGGCCAAATTGGTATGATGGGAATGAATTTAAATCAATTAGAGATGCTTCACGAGAAGGAAAATAAGGAGCTTTAATGCATAAAGATGTTGTAGTAGTAGGGGCTGGTATTTCCGGTATTGCGGCTGGTTATAACCTGCAAAAAAGTTGCTCTAATAAATCATTTGTAATTTTAGAAGGCAGAGAATCGCTTGGCGGGACATGGGATTTATTTAAATATCCAGGCATCCGCTCAGATTCTGATATGCATACCCTTGGTTTTAGATTTAAACCATGGATCCACAAAAAATCAATTGCTGATGGGCCCTCCATACTTGAATACCTCAATGAAACAGTTGATGAATATGATCTAAGAAAAAAAATTCTTTTTAATCAAAAAGTAATTTCTTCAAATTGGGTGTCTGAAAAATCAATATGGGAATTAACAATTATGAGTGATGGTCAACAAGAATCTATGACCTGTAATTTTTTATTTTTATGTGGCGGCTACTACAGCTATGACAAGCCATATATGCCCTCATTCCCCAATCAAGATCAATTTCAAGGCAGCCTTATTCATCCTCAATTTTGGGATGAATCCATGGACTACACCAATAAAAAAGTTATTGTCATCGGTAGCGGGGCAACAGCCGTAACTTTAGTTCCAGCCATTGCTGAGAAAGCTCAGCATGTAACTATGTTACAAAGATCTCCTAGCTATGTGGTGTCTGCTCCAGGAGAAGATTCATGGAGCAATGCATTAAATAAAATATTTCCAACTCGATTAACTTATTTTCTAATTAGATGGAAAAATGTACTCAGAACCAGTTTAGGCTTTTACTTGTCAAGAAAATATCCTGCCAGAGTCAAAGAAAGACTAATTAATATGGTTCGTGAGGAGCTGGGTGATGATTTTGATGTAGAAAAACACTTTACTCCAAGGTATAACCCATGGGATCAGCGCATGTGTCTTGTCCCAGATAGTGACCTCTTTGATTCAATTAAAAATGGCCAAGCTTCAGTTGTTACTGACATTATTGAGAGATTTGATGAGAAAGGAATCTTGGTTCAGTCGGGCGAATTGATTGAGGCAGATATTATTGTTTCTGCTACAGGTATAGAGATTAATGCTTTGAATGATATAGATGTATCGATGGATAACGTTAAAGTAGAGCCTCATAAAAAACTTTCATACAAGGGAATGATGCTTAGTGGAGTGCCAAATCTTGCATTTTCTTTTGGTTATGTGAATGCTTCGTGGACTCTTAGAGCTGATCTTACCTGTGAGTATGTATGCAGACTTTTAAATCAAATGGATAAGCAGGGAGTATCAACTTGCATTCCTGAGGAAGATCCAAATGCAATTGTAGATGATGAATATATTGACTTCACTTCGGGGTATGTTCAAAGAGCTCTAGATAAATTGCCTAAACAAGGGAAGAAGTCACCATGGCGTCAATATCAAAATTACTTAAAAGATATTTTTTTGGTCAGATTATTTTCAATCAAAGATTCAACGTTGAAGTTTTACAACCCGAAATAATATTTGGCGCACCCGGAGAGATTCGAACTCCCGACCCCTTGGTTCGTAGCCAAGTACTCTATCCAGCTGAGCTACGGGCGCACGCCGTTATTATACTTGAGAAATGTTTCTTTATATCTATAAGTTTCTTTACCGACCTGTAAAAAAACCTTATATTAAAGTATTAAAAACACACATTTAAACTACAAGTGACTTTCGAAAATATCATTCTCATTTTGCAGACTGTAGGCCCATTTACAGTCCTTGTAACAGTTTATTTTTTAGTCACAGAATTAAAGGAGCAAAATAGAGTTGCCCGAGCAAATGCAAGACAGAATATCGCTGACTCCCATCAAAAAGTAGCCTTAGCTGGCATGAAACCAATTCTGGTAGATACTAAAATTAAATTGAGAAACAATGAGGAGCTAACCAAAGAAGAAAATGCAGTCTACTTAACATATTTCAGTGTCATGTTACGCGCCAGAGAGAATCAATTTTATCAATTCAAAATTGGAATGCTTGATGAGGATGAATGGACAGCAATGTTAATATCATTCAAAACTCTATTCAAGGAACCAAAGCATCTTGAGATCTGGGAATTCATAAAAATTACTTTTGCTGAAGATTTTGTCGAGCTTGTCGATGAGCAAATTAAACAAAGTAAATTATACGGCTAATCGCATGCATTCTGATCAAGAGCTTAACTATCTAACAAAGTCCTTACAGCATCACCCAAGCCCCTATGTTATTTATGAGCTTGATGGTTCGATTGCCTGGGCGAACATTGCAGCTAATTATATTTTCAATCTTGGCTCATTGGATGAACTCTCAGTTGTAAAAATTGATGAAAAAATAACTAAAAATTTTGGTGACTTGGACTCTATTGCTCTTTATTACGATACCCCGATAGAGATATCCCTCAGAGAGATCAACTTTTTTATGCGAACAAGAGTGCATATGATTCCAGTTGATATTTCAAATGGAATTATGTTAATTGAATTATTATGCTCCTCAAGATCTGGGCTAGATGCTCTTAGACAAACCATTGATTGCATAGAGCACCAACGCATTGAATTGGCATACCAAAAGCAGGTAAATCTTGAAACAAATGAAGTAACAGGAATTGAGGCTTTATTGCGATTGCAAGACGGCGCAGGTGGCTACTTACCAAATGATCAAATAATTCCACAAATAGAAGGTGAAAGTTTATTTTCTCTGGTTGTTTTGGAATCACTTGTCCAACTTGAAAAATTCTTTGCAATCAAAGAGGACATTGGATTTAAGGACGCCACTCTTTATCTTAATGTTTCAGCACATACAATCATGCATCCTGAGTTTTGCTCTATCTTTACCGATTTTGTAGAAAAACATCAGCTTGCTCCCAATCAGTTTGGTCTTGAGGTTACCGAAACAGCAGAACTTGCAGATATTAATGTTGCTTCTGAATCCTTGCGCATTCTTAAAGATAAGGGAATTAAAATTGCCTTAGATGATTTTGGTGCTGGTTATGCATCACTCAAGTATGTAAGAGACTTGCCCATTGATGTTGTGAAATTAGATAAACACTTTACGTTTAATGTTTCAGACCCAGCAACCGCAAGACTGATCAGCTTTGTTTCAGAGGTGTGTTCAGATCTTCAGCTAGAGATGATAGGCGAGGGTATAGAGACAGAAGAAGATAAGAAAATGATGTTGGATCTTGGTTGTCAAATTGGTCAAGGATATTTAATGCACCGACCAGACTTTTTAGATTCATTTAATAAAAAGGAAACTTAAATCATGGATAAGCTTACTCCAAAAGAAACATCCAAAGGTGCAGAAGAAATTGTCCTTACTCAAATTAAGCAAGACTTTATTACCCCAGCTAATGCCATATTTGATTATGTTGATATGGTTGAGAAAGTACTCAATGATGCTGAGCTCCAATCAGATGATGAGATTGAGCAAATTAAATCTTCTTGCTCTAAATTAATTGATCAATATGAAGTTGCTTTTGTACAGAACACTGGAGCCAATGCTGATTCTTCGAAAAAATCACCTGAGGAGTACTCTGAACTTCGTCATAATTTAAGAACTCCACTTAATGCGATTATTGGATACAGTGAAATATTGATGGAGGATTACGAGGATGACCTTGAGGAGAGCACCTTAGAGGATTTTCAGCAAATCATTAATCTTGCCAGGGAAACAGAGACTGCAATAGAAAATTTTGTAGATTACATTAGAGGGGAATCAATCGATCCCAAAAATGATAATTCATCCAATCAATTAGAGTCAGCAGAAGCTTTATTTAAGTCTTTGGGAGATATTGAGTACTCCATAACTCTCGGGGATGAAATAAAGGAATCTGACATTTTGATAGTTGATGACAATGTTACAAATTGCGAGGTTCTGCAAAGACGTTTATCCATGCAAGGTCTATCATGCAGAACTGCATATGATGGTAATACTGCCATAACTGAGGTATTCAAAAAAACTCCTGATTTAATCTTGCTAGATGTAATTTTGCCAGATATTAATGGTCTCGAATTATTAAAAAGCTTTAGGAAAGAGCACAATTCAGAATCATTGCCTGTAATTATGGTTTCTGCGTTTAATGATGTAGATAGCATCTCAAAATGCATCCAATTAGGGGCTCAAGATTATCTTCCCAAGCCTATTAACGGAACCATTTTACTTGCAAAGGTTGTAGCTGCTTTAGAGAGAAAGTTTTGGCGTGAGCGTGAAAAAGAGCTTGTTAATAAATTGCATATTCAAGCCACCACCGATCAATTAACGGGTATCTATAATCGAAGGGTAATTTTTGAAGCTTTAGATGAAGCTATGGAAAATTCAAAACAATCAAAAGACCGACAATTTGCTACCATCATGTTTGATATTGATTTCTTTAAGCAAGTTAATGATAACTATGGTCATGCAGGCGGGGATGCAGTCCTTATATCTTTTGCACAATTGTTACAAACAGAGATTTCATCACCAAACATAGTTGGTAGAATAGGAGGAGAAGAGTTCTTAGCAATTCTTTACCTTGATCCAGATCAAGCCAAAGAATTTTGTACTAAGTTAATTAAAAAAATTAATAGCAATGTTGTTAATTTTGAAGGTACAGATATCAAGGTGAGTTCAAGTGGTGGAGTGGCGTTTTCAACCGAAACGGAAACCTCTGCAGATCTAACGAACAAGGCTGATGAGAGGCTTTATGAAGCCAAAAAAGATGGAAGGAATAGATTTAAATTAATAGATACAGAGTTAGTAGGAGACTAATAAAATGGCAAAGTTACTTTATGTTGAAGACAATGAAATGAATCGAGATATGTTATCTCGAAGACTATCACGACGTGGGTATGAAATTATTATGGCTTTTGACGGTCAGGCCGGTCTTGAAATGATGCGTAGCGAATCTCCCGACCTTGTGCTGATGGACATGGGATTGCCAGTTTTAGACGGATGGGAAGCCACCATTCAAGCTAAGGCTGACGAATCTATTAGCTCTATACCAATTATTGCATTAACCGCCCATGCTTTAGAGTCAGACAAACAAAAAGCATTAGAATGCGGAGCTGATGATTTTGATACCAAGCCTGTAGATTTCAAAAGATTGCTTGGAAAAATTGAGGCTTTTGTAGGATCTTAACTCTTTACGATCCCTTGGATCATTTTCGAAAGGTTATCCATAGAAACATCATCTTTCTTTACCAGTCCTACGACTCTTTCTTTGAGTAAGTCTTCCTGAACGTCGGTTAAATCTTTTCCTGAGAATACAAGTACAGGAGCTCTACTTTCTTCAGGAACGTCTTTTATATAATTATCTAAAAATTCAAAACCATCCATTCTGGGCATCTCAAGATCTAGAATGATCAAGGCTGGCTCATCCTTTGTTCTCTCTAAACCTTCTTTTCCATCTCTAGCATCTATTGGTCTATAGCCAGCATCCTTGAGAAGTCTAGATAGAAGCTCCCTGACATCTTTATCATCATCAATAACTAGTACTTTTTTATCTTTAGTGTCATTCCCAAGAATTCTTTTTAGGGTATTTATGAAATGAGATCTATCAATTGGTTTGGTTAGGTAGTCATTGGCCCCAAGAGAGGCAGCAAGATTAGATTGATTAAGTTGACTGATCATAATCACCGGTATATCTTTTAAATCTTTATCAGTTTTACATTCTTTAAGAAGTGACCAACCATCTCTTCCAGGCATCAAAACATCCAGTAAAATTAATTTTGGTTTAACTTCCCGAATAAGCTCCATGCCTTTTTCGCTATTTGTAGCTCCAAGCAAAGTGAGATTTAGTTTTGAAATAGTTCTTTTAATTAAATCATGCATTGCTACATCATCATCTACTAATACAACTAAATTATCTTGATCATCTAGGTTGATCACGTTGCCTTCAACTTCATCTTCACTATATTCAGGACATTCTCTAGGAACAGACATAGTGAATACAGAGCCAACGCCTTCTTCGCTGGTCACGATTACGTCTCCACCCATCATTTCAGCAAATTTCTTAGAAATTGGAAGGCCTAAGCCTGTGCCACCATAATTAGCTGATGTTGAGCGCTCAGCCTGAGTATACTCCTCAAATACTTTAGCAACGCCTTCAGGACTCATACCAGCACCAGTATCAATAACAGCAAAATCAATAAACTCTACATCATCGATCATTCTAGATTTAACATCTAATGTAACCGTCCCATTCTTGGTAAATTTAAAGCCGTTACTTAAAAAATTGGTCAGACACTGTCTTAGCTTTGTTTCATCCTGGGACATTGAACCCATGGCGCCGTCAAGATTAATGACAAAACCATTATCATTTTTTGCTGCTAAGGGCTCAGATACATCTTTGATGGTTTGAACCATATTCTCAATTTCAAAACTAGTAACAAAAAGCTCCATTTTTCCAGCTTCAATTTTTGAAAGATCTAAAATATTGTTGATCAAAGATAAAAGATGGCTGCCTGATGAGGTAATTTTCTTAAGATCTGGAAGTAAATCATCGTAGCCCAAGTCTTCACAGTCTTCATAAAGCATTTCCCCATAACCGAGAATCGCATTCAATGGAGTTCTTAATTCATGACTCATATTTGCAAAGAATTTTGTTTTTTGATCGCTGGCATCTCTGGCTTCATCTCTAGCTGTTTCCATCTCACTGGTTCTAGCATCTATCAAACCATTCACTTCATCAGACATTCTTGAGAAAGCAACCAGCATTAGCTCCACGGAGGCTTCTTCGCTGGAGTTTCTATCAGCGTTATCTGCAAGTTCATTCATTTTCTTAATATCATTAAGAATAAGCGTTCTCGCACTTCCATCAAGTTGATCAGCAAGCGCCGTCATTTTTTCAATAATGACTTCATCCCGTTCATGTCTCCGTTTAGCTTGCTCCTCTCTAATGGATTCCATTTCAACTAAATGAGATTTATAGGTGCCTAGTGCAGCTGAGAGCTGTCCTACTTCATCACCCTCAGATGCAAGAATTCCCTTTCTCACTGGCATTTCTTGGGTATGATCACCCTTGGTGAGCCCCTCAAGAACTTCAATAGCCTTAGTAATACCCCCAAAGGTTCTGGTAGTAATGAAGGCTATGAGAGAAATAATAAATATTACAAATGAGATAGCAGCCACATAGGTTAAGTTTAATACGTTGGCTGCTCTTAATATGTTTTCTCTTTCATCTTTGAAAATAAACAATTGAGCTTCATCAGCTGATAGAAAAGTACTTAAGGGCAGAAGGGTAACTGAGGTACCTAACTCTGTATCTTTTTCAGAGTGACGAGAACCATTTAACTCTTTAAATGAAGTAGCTTTATCAGTTAATTTATTAAAATTCTCAATATCAAAAAGATCATCATCCGTATCACCAAATTGTTGATAGTAATCATTGAGTGATATCAAGCCAGAATCAGTGCTAATGGCAGTTCTTACTTCGAATTCATCCTCAAAAACTTCTAGACCCTTTCGAATATCTACACCTAGAGCAATGACAGCTAATGTTTGTCCTTCTACTTTAATTGGAAAGCTTAATGCTTGATTTAAGGTTGATGCTTGCTCTTCATTTTTATCTTTAATTTTTACAATTGATTGTCTGGGTCTGCTTGAGGCATCTTGTAAAAATGAATCAAGGTAGCTAAAAAAATCAGGTCGCGCAGCAGGAGAGCAGGGATCAACACCTAAAAGGTCAAGAGCACTTCCGCAATAGATTCTCTCCCCGGAGGGGAAGTAAGCCATAACATAACTTAAATTTCCGTAATCTAGCTCTTCTTCAAAAAATAATTCAATTAAATACTGCGCATCACCAATCCTATCAGCGCTGATCGTATCGAGAAGAGGGTTGGTATAAATATTGCTTGAAGCAACCTCATCTAAAAAAATCTCTGAGTCAGGATCCCAAAAAGAAGCATTTTCTCCAGTAACCGGAAGCCATTTTGACATTACATCAAAAGACTTATTGTAAGTTTGGTACCATGCAGACTCATAAAGAGTTAGCAGTGATTCGTTTGAAGAATCTTCTTGAATATTCTCTCTATATCCAAAAGAGAATATGAAAATAGCAGCAACGAGAACGTTACCAATGACCCCAAATAGAAGTAACTGGAGTCTTATAGGCATAGTTATCCTTTGTCTATAACGAAACTAAAGATTAACTCGAAAGCTTAAAGACAAGATCAATCTGCACGTTATTAACCTTTACTGAAGTTCCATTGTAAGTTGGTGGCTGGTATAAAAATTTTCTTACAGCTTTTATTGCAGCTCTATCAAAAACACCAGCAGGACTACTCTCGACAACATATGGATCTAGGACTGAGCCATCCGTATCAACATCAAACTCTAATCTAACAGAGCCTTCAACGCCAAGTCTAATGGCTCTTCTTGGATATTCAGGAGCAGGACTAGAGACTCTTGTCACTTCAATTTCAGTGCCTTCTTCTCCAACATAGCCTTTATCTCCAGCGAAAGCAGGTATGGCAAGTAAAAATGCAAAAACAAAAACAGAGAGGGAATTTAAAGATTTCATATTAGTTTTAAATTGTTATAGTTAAATATAAGTAATAGCTAAACATACTTTGTTGTACCTTTATGATACCAAGAAATAACTTTGGGTGTTAATATCTTTCACAGAAATGTTACAAATCTAATGCATAAAAGCTTACAAATAAAACATGAAAAAAGTTAAAGATCATTTAAATGAACAAAAATATTGGGACATTTTTACTATTCCTGCAAATTCCAATTTGTATGATGCAGCAGCTCTCATGAATAAAAACAAAATTGGAGCCCTTATGATATGCGAAAGTGGCTCAGAGAATAATCTATGTAAATCATCTGTGGTAGGAATTTTAACTGAACGAGATCTAGTTTATGCATTATCTGGAGGCCCAAAAAACCTTGAATCTAAGACAGTGCAAGATGTAATGACTAGAAAGTTAATTTTCACTTGTCCAGATACTTCCAACTCAGAAGCTAAAAAACTTATGCTGCAAAATCAAATTAGGCATTTGCCTGTGTTCTCTGGAGAGCATCTAGTAGGCATCATTTCAATGAGAGACGTTTTTAAAGCTTAGATCTTAAAAAACTATGAACTTATTTCAGCGGCTCTCATATACCGCATTAAACTTTCCAACCTCTGCTGCTGGGATGCCAATGTTTATCTTTATTTTGCCATTTTATGCAGGCGATTTAGGTCTTGGATTATCGCTGGTTGGTATTATTTTTTTCTTTGGTAGGTTTGCGGATGTATTAACTGATCCTGTTATGGGAGTCTTGATTGATAAGTTTCCATCAAGATGGGGCAAGCATAAACTTTGGATATTTTTATCGGCGCCTGTTTTTATGCTTGCTACCTATGTTATTTTTTTACCGCCTACGGATCAGACTTCACCATTATATTTTGTTGTCGGGCTATTTTTAATGTATTCAGCATTTACCTTAAGCAGCATTACTCAACTGTCCTGGGCTTCTTTTCTTGCACCAAACTACGATGATAGAACAAAATTGTTAACTCTCAGAGAGTTGATGTCTTTAATGGGTATGTTTACAGTTATAGCGATACCAGCCATTGTTGAGATTAGTGACCCTTCATTGAAGGCAAAGGTAAACGCAATTGGAATGTTTCTTTTATTTTGCATTCCATTAATTACCCTCAATGCATTAAAACAAGTTCCAGATTCCATTGAGTCTGCCTCAACAGAAAGGCTAACTAATCCATTTAGAGCCTTTAAAAGTTTATTTAAGAATAGAATGCTAAATAAAATTGTTTTTGCAGCTGTTCTTATCGGTTTTTGCATGAGTTTAAATGGAGCGCTTTATTTAATCTGGATGGAGGTAGTTATCGAATTGCCTGAATACTCATCTAGATTAATGCTGGCCTATTATGTGGTGAGTGTTTTTGGGCTCTGGGTATGGAGAAAGTTGGGTATTAAAACATCAAAACACTATGCTGCTGGTATTGCTTGCCTATATGCAATTGTGGTTTTGTTGATTGGTTTTGTTGGCTATTGGTTTATAAAAGATCTTGAAGATTTTCCTAAATTGATCGGCGTTGGATCTTTTATTATTTTGTATGGTTTTGCTTTTTCAGGACCGTTACCCCTCATCAATGCAATTACTGCCGATATTTCTGATAAATTAAATCTTGAAGGCGGAGAAAATATTTCAGGCACGGTTTTTTCATATTTAACCACCTTGACTAAAATTGGCTTTGCTCTTGCCGCAGTAGTTCCTTATGTTGTTCTTGAATTCCTTTGGGGGTTTGATATTAGCTTGGGAATAGAAAATAGCATCTCATCCAAGATGGCAATTTTTTATATCTATACATTTGTACCAATTGTTAGTTATTCTATAGCTGCATATTTGCTATTTTCGCATTCTCTTTCAAGGGAAGAGCATGCAAAAATAAAGTCAAATTTACAAAAAAGTTTATGAATTACCAAAAATTTGAATGTGTGATCTGCGGTCATATTTACGACGAAGAGTTTGGCGATCCCGATGGTGGAATTCCTGCTGGCACCAAGTGGGAGGATATTCCAGACGATTGGGTTTGTCCTGATTGCGGCGTTAGCAAGTTTGACTATGAACCAATGGACTCTTAAAGGGTATTTTTTTTGATTAATCTATCAAGAGTTGCTTGACCTATTACAGCCCCATCTTTATCCAAAGATTCAGCTAGCAATCCATCAGGAGCATAGAGATTAAATAAAACAAGAGCGCCGTTAGATCCACCTTTTTCAATGTGCACATCTCCAGGCTCTTTGTGCGCATAATCACCTGCAGGTCTAATTTTGGTTACGGTTTCACTTCCAGAAGCTAAATCAATATCAATAACATGCAGCTCTCCCTCAAGAACTACAGATGATACTTCGGCTGTATGTCTATGAAAATGGCAATAACAATCTGGTTCCCATCTGTAAAGAATATCTACATGACCATCTTGGTTTGCATTCAAAAGCGCCGCTGAATAATCTATTGGATAGTCAAAATCATCACCGCCTTGAAAACGTTTCCAGCGAAGATCTTTATTTTTAAAAAGGTTAATCATTGATCTATATTCAAAGCTTCTATTGATTCTGCCTCATTGTATTCTACATAGAAAGATGAGAAATGTTTTCTAAATTTAGCAATGGGCCCATCTGAATCACATAAAACAGGCTTAGAGGCATATTTTTTATTTTCCCAAACAGGAATATCTTCTTTTACTTGTTTGTTTATATCAGCAATTATTGCAGCACCAACACCGCCTGAAGGAACTTTTCCATCAACTTTTTTCTGAAGAAAAGAAAATCTTGTAATCACTTCTTCATTTTCTGTTGGAGTGGTTGAGCCTAAGAGCAGGGTATCGCATATACCTTCAAATTTTGTAAAATTATCTCCGGGTCCATTTGAGGCGCCTGAAATTTTTCCTTTAACAACCCCCCGAGGTGTTTCCATGTTTGCTTGTTGAGAGAAAAACCTTTTTTGCTTGTCATAACTTACTTCAAATTCTGGATAGGATACAACGCCATGAACATACATGAAGTGCGCAGCATCCACTGCATTTTCAGCCATGTCCTGAATATGACATTTAATTTCATATTCATATTTCTCGAACTCATCTCCCCATTCAGGATCAATAACCTCTGGATATGTTTCCACATCATAATGCGGTTGCTCACCATGCGGATGGTACCAAGCATAAATTAAGTTATTTCTTTCAACAGTTGGATATTTGAAAATCTGAGTATCTTTTGCTTTTTGGGGAATATTTTTTGCGTAGGGTATCTCTCCTATTTTGCCATCAGCTTTCCATCTCCATGCGTGAAAAGGGCATTCAATACATTCTCCATTTACAATGCCTCCATGTCCGAGGTGCGCTCCAAGGTGAGGGCAGTATGCGTCTAACATGCTAACTTCTCCATTGGTCGTTCTAAAAAGCACTTGATCTTGGGCAAAATAGCGAACCGACTTTACATCACCGGGCTTTAACTCATCCGCATACTCAACAACATACCAACCAAAAGGAATTGGCATTGGATATCTTTTTTTATTACTCATTATTTTATCTATAGTTTTAAAAGTTTTTGTGCATTTTCACCAAGAAATTTTGGCCAAACCTCATCCTTGAATGGCACGCTATCCATTTCTGCAAATATTTTATCTAATGATAATCCCATCGGGAAATATCCAGCATACATAATTTTATTGATACCACGAGTATTAGCAAAATTAATAATGTCTTGGGGGTAATGTTTTGGTGAGAATGCGCTAGTTGAGTAGTATAAATTAGGATATTTGAGCATTAATTTACAAGCCAAGGCTGTCCAAGGCTCTGCACCATGACGCATCACAAATTTTAATTCAGGAAAATACCAGCAAACCTCATCAACGAGCTCCACCTTTTGAGGAGCCATTGGTATTCTAGGGCCTGGCACTCCCACGCAACAAAAAAAAGGTAGATCGAGCTCTACACACATTTCATAAATTGGGTGCCACTTTGGATCATTGATAGCAATTTGAGGATACATACCAGATGGAAAAGCACTTACTGCTTTGATCCCAAAAGTTTCATAATGTCTTTTTATATTCTCAGCTTCATTTTCAATATTTGGATTTACAGGAAGATCAAAAAAGAATCTATCTGAGTGATTTTTTGCAGCTTCAATTTTAACCTCTGATTTCTCATGAAATCCTATCATGGCTTGATTGATATGAAATTTATCCATCTGATCAATGGTGTATTGAATAAAATCATCATGTGAACCAGTTTCAGGAATATCTTTGAACATATATTGAGCAGGCATCTTAAACATAGACTTAGATTCTTCATCACGCAGAAGAGGTTCCATGAATTTATACCAATCAGATCTATCTTCTTGCTCAGGAATTCCTAGCATTAGATCAATGGTATGGATGTCTTGGTTTATTGCCATGATTAGATTTTAAACAATATTTATGTGGAAATTCTTATTTTTTAAAAAAACGATGAATACTTTTATTTAACTTGACGAATAAATATCATTCGATACACCTCTATGACATAAATTCTCCGCCATTTACATCTAAATTTGCACCAGTGATAACTTTTGCAAGATCTGAGATTAGAAATAATGCAGCATTGGCGCAGTCACTATCATCTGGAATGATTCCTAATGGAATATCCTTAGTAACACCATCAATTACATCTTTTGGCTCAACACCCATAGATTCAGCAGTAAAATTTACGTACATTTCAACAGGTGGGCCCCACATCCAGCCCATATAGACAGAATTAACTCTTATTCCTTTTGGACCGAGCTCTTTTGCAAGAATTTTAGTAGCTGTTGAAAGGGCACCTTTTGATGCAGCATAACCTCCCTGAGTTGGTAAGGGTTTTTTAGTTATTAGGCTATTGATCATCACGATTGCACCCTGTTGATTGGGTGTCATCTCCTTAACAGCTGCCATAGTTAAATTCATGGTGCCAAAAAAATTTGTGTTCATGGTTTCTTGCCAATCAGAAAAATCAGAATCTTCAATCTCTTTAAAGTCACCAGCTCGATAGGCGCTATTAATTAGTCCATCTAGCTTTCCATATGTTTTGACTGTTTCATCAACTAAATTTTTGCAGTCTTCGGGTTTGGTAATATCACAAGGAATTGCTATTACATCTGAATGTTTGCCAATCTCATCTTTAAGTTTGTTTAATAGATCAGAAGATCTTGCAGCTATAGCAATTTTTGCACCTTCTCTGGCGGCACCATAAGCTAGCTCTTGACCTAATCCAGGTCCAATTCCTGAAACAATTACTACTTTATCTTTTAACAACATCTTAATTCCTACCTTATATATTGATTAATGTATTCACTGAAATAACTATCAATGAATGAGCTCTCCAAGCCAAATTCCTCGAGCGAATATTGATGAGCGCCCATTTCGTGTTGGTTTTCTTCTTTCCATGCATTCATGGCATTTTCTGCTTGGTCAGTAAAATCTTCATCAATAAAGTTGTAAACCTCTTCCATTTCAAGAATCGGATCTTTGATCATTTTTTTAAATTCAAGATTAAGAAAATTTTCTTTATTTAAATTGCTAACTTCCATACAGTGATTTAAAACTTTTGCTAATTTATGAGCCCAATGATGACCAATTTCATTTTTATCATATGAATTTGTTAGGGGTTCAAATAAATTTGAGCACATTGAACAAAATGAAGGGACAGTTTTTAATGGATCTCTATGAGTTTGAATCACTTTTGAGTCAGGGAATACTTTTAAAAGCTTATCTATAAAACCTAGATGATGAGGAGACTTTAGCACCCATCGTTTCTTGTTTCTGCCAGGATTTTGCCATTGAAGGTATTGAAGCATTATTTTAAGTTGAGCGTATGCATGAATGTGATCTTGGGACTCAACCCACTTTGAATAGGTTGGAAGTCTCATAAATGATTCTGGGACCGTGCTAAAAAATGTATGCTCTAAGAGGAGGATTTCCTCATCTGCGCCCTTGTAGTCCCAAGGATGAATAGTTAGAGCCTCGGGGGAGGCTTGCATGACAGCCTCAACCTCAGCTTTTCCCATCTCCATTCTTTCATCTGGATGACCGCGAACTTCATTTGCAAGCATTGCTGGATATCTTCCTTCCCACCAAAGCATAGCAGTGTGTCTTGGGTCAGATGCAAGTAACCTGTGAGTCATGGTGCTCCCTGTTCTTGGAAGACCAACAATTACAACAGGAGATTTAATTTCTTCATTGAGTATTTCAGGGTGTTGCATGCAAGCATCTTCAATCCTTAGCAAGTTAGCCAATATACCAATTAATCTATGTTGCTGTGCCTCCATTCCAATATCATTTAAATCTGCCTCTTGATTGATTGATTGAACAAGGCATTCAAATCCCTCTAAAAATAATGGATTACCAAAATACTCTAAATTCGTTTGATTTTTTGCTGCATCAATTATTTGTTTTGAATCAAGCATTAGCTTATCTCCATTGAATCAAGTTTTTTTATTAAAACCTTAGGGATTGGGTGGTTGGTTGCCCCAATCCATCGCAGGAGCATAGCCCCATTATTACGACCTTCAGTTATAAGATTATTTTTTAAATTTATAGGTAAATGACTAATATTAATGGTGAGAGATTTATCTTGATTGAGAATAGCTGTAGATTCATTTATATGTATAGGGTAATGCCGATAGTCTAGAGATTCCATCCAGTAATTTTCTAATTGAAAGTTCCAATATTCACAATCAGGTATATCAGTTGTAATTTCTAAAAATTCATTTTCCTCAAATTCATAATAACCATGAAGATAACAGATTTTTGGATCTCCACCCGCAGCCTGAAAAAATGATTGATCGCCTAATGGCAATTTATTTCTATGATTTTCTTTAAATTCATGAACCCATTTCAAGAATGTTGATGCAGTTCCCCTTACAAAAGCTAATGATTGATTTAGTTGAGTTTCCAGTTTTGCGGATGTTAAAAGTTCAGGAGTGGCAAGTGAGCTTGTAGTTTTGATATTAACTTTTGCATGAGTCTGAGAAAGTCTATTTTTGTATGTTTGTCGAACAATTAACATATTTGCATTTTTAGGAAGGGCTAAGAAATTTTCGGAATTAGTTAGACCGCCAATATGCAAAATAAAATTTCCTGAATCATCCACAATCATATCTTTGATATCAATTTCTCCAAGAGAGACCATGGTTCCATCTTTGCTATATCTATTTTCTTTTATTCCAAAGCTTAAATACTCAACTTCTCCAATATTGCCATAAACCTCATAGACTTGATTTCCATCTATATTTGCATTTAAGTAAATATTATCTGGATTGTCCGCGCCTATTTTTGCAGTTTCATGAGAGAGATTATAGAAAGAGGGCGTTGAAGGGTTTGAGTGCTCCATATTCATTTCTAATGACAAGCGCATCAGCCTCAGCAAGTATCTGTATCCTTCTGCTTGATCTGTTTCACTTAGTGAGGATTCTGATTCAATAATTGATCCAACCTCTTTAAGGTTTTCACAAAATAGATCCCACTTTTCTTTAAACAAATCAGCCATAGTTTTTCTTTTAGATTCTTTAAATTTATATTAAGGTTGATGTTTAATCAATGAATAGAACAACACAATGCCAAAGCCACAAGAAAGAGATTTAGATGCCACAAAAGTTATTTTTAGCAACTGGATTGAGACAAAATTAGATGGAGCCACTGATCTGGTTGTGGAGTTATTAGGAGGTCCTGAAAATACAGGCTTTTCAAATGAAACATTAAGTTTCAATGTTTCCTATAAATTAGATAATACAAAAATTAAGACTGGTATGGTTGTTCGATTCTACCCTGAAGGGTTTTTTGTATTTCCTGACTATGATATTCATAAACAATTTTTGATCATGCAAAAACTAGCTGATCATGACATCAAAGTTCCAAAAGTCCTATGGTATGAGCCTAGTGATGAAGTTTTTGGAACTTCATTTTATGTCATGGAAATGGCAAGTGGTGATGCTCCATCCGATAATCCTCCGTTTCATCAAGAAGGGTGGGTTGCCGATTCCTCAGAAGAGGTTAGAGAAAGGATATGGTGGGGTTGGGTTGAGCAAATGGCTAAAATTCACCAAGTTGATATTTCGAATGAAGATTTTGAATTTCTGAATAGACCAGAACTTGCTGAAGACTATCTTGATCAAGAGTTAAATTATTACTTTAACTTTCATGAATGGGCTATGGACGGTGAAGCTCATCCAGTTGCAGATCAAGCACGTGAATGGCTAAAAGCCAATAAACCAAAACCAACTCAAGCTTCTATTCTTTGGGGTGATTGTAGATGTGCAAACATTATGTATGATCCCGATGGGCAAGTTTCAGCTGTTTTAGATTGGGAAATGGCAGCTCTGGGTGATCCTTGTATGGATCTTGCATGGGGAATCGCAATTGATGATTGCAACTCAAAAGGTGTCCATGTAGAAAGGTTGAGTGGTTTTCCTGGGCCTGTTGCAACCATTGCTAAATGGGAGGCGCTTACAGGGTTTAGTGCAGATGATTTTGATTACTATTATATTCTAGCGTTATACAAATTCACCGTAATTATGGTAAAAGTTGTTCGTAAACTAGAGCATTATGAGATTATGCCCATGGGTATGAATGCGCATATCAACAATCACGTAACGCCAATGCTTGAAGCTAAACTTAAGGAGTTATAATAATGGCTATTTTTTCTATCTCTCATTCAGAGAGCGGCAAAAAACTATTAACTTTAAAAAGCCCAGTCGATCTCTCTCATATCGATACTTATGAGTGCACTTCATCGGAAGAGATTTCATCGATAATGACCCAAGCCAAAGTTGCGCAAAGTGAGTGGAAGAAAACAACTTTGAAAGAAAGAGTTGAATTAATGCATAGGGTTGCTGATGTAGTTATTCAGCAGCAAGACAGAATCATGGATGTTGTCATGAGAGAGACTGGCAAACCTGAGCAAGAAGCTATGTCTATGGAAGTATTTTCAGCTGTAGATTCTTTGGTCTTTTATGCAAAGAGAGCTCAAAAGTGGTTAGCAGATAAAAAAATAAAGATGCATGGACCTATGCAGTTTCTTAAGAAAACAATAATCACATACAAGCCAAGAGGTGTGGTAGCAGTTATTACTCCATGGAATGGCCCATTCATACTATCTATCAATCCAGTCATTCAAGCTGTTCTTTGTGGAAATAGCGTAGTGGTGAAACCATCTGAAGTTACGCCTATGTCTGGAGCATTAGTGCAGGAAATTTTTGCCTTAGCAGAAGCGCCAGAGCATCTTGTGCAGACCGTTATAGGGGATGGGGAGACAGGTGCTGAGTTAATTGATCAGGGTCCAGATAAGGTTTCTTTTACAGGTAGCGTTGCCACAGGCAAGAAGATTGCTGCAAAATGTGGCGAAATGCTGATTCCCTATAGCCTAGAATTAGGCGGAAAAGATGCCATGATTGTTTGCTCTGATGCAGATATCAAAGATGCTGCTAGTGGTGCTGTTGTGGGCTCATGTATGAATGCAGGACAGTATTGCTGTGGAACTGAAAGAATATACGTCATGGAGGATGTCTATGATGAGTTTGTTGCAGAGGCGGTTTCTATTACTCAATCGCTCATTCAATCTAATGATTGTAAGGGTGATGTTGGTCCTACTTTTTGGGATAAGCAAGTTGATATCATTGAAGACCATGTTAACGATGCAGTTGCTAAAGGCGCAAAGGTATTGGTTGGGGGGAAAAGAAACCCAAATTTTGAAGGCTTATATTTTGAACCAACTGTTCTTGTGGAAGTTACTCACGAGATGAAGATCATGAAAGATGAAACCTTTGGGCCAATTATCTCAATTATGAAAGTGCAATCAGAAGAAGAAGCATTAATGCTGGCCAACCAATCTCACTATGGATTGAATGGAAATGTTTGGACCAAGGATTTAAAAAAGGGTCAGAGACTGGCCAAAGCAATAGAAACAGGAGCCTGCTCTGTTAATGATATGGCAATGAGCTATGGAGTTAATGAAGTTCCATTCGGTGGAGTTAAAGAAAGTGGTCTAGGCGTAGTGAATGGAAAAGAGGGCTTGTTAGCATATGCTCATCCAATGCCAATTATTATAGGTAAAAAGTCAGCATCAGCTTACCCCTATACAGATAAATCATTTGAGCAACTAAAAGGAGCTTTAAAAATATTTTGGGGCAATCGCTTGGTCAGAAAATTATTTGGATAAATTAATTTTTATCAACTTCTACTTCAATATCAATATCTATATCATCTAACTCATTTGTTAAATCTGTAATAACACTCTTCAGTTCAGATTTTGCAACTTCTAACTTTGATTTAACTTTATTTAGCTCCTCATTACTGAGCTGGTTTTGAATCTCCTCAAAAATTGATTCAACATTCACATCAGTTATATTATCTGTGTTAACTTTGATTCTAATTTCTTTTTTTGATTCCTCATCATCGCCATCTTCTGTATCAATCTTAATTTTATAAATTTGTTTTAATTCATTTTTTTTTACTGTTTTATCGTCAGGTTTAAAAATGAATACATCATGATCTTCTATCTCATGAAGTTCAATTTTCTTCCCTGAATCCTCTTTCCAATTGGGTGTTTTAATGTCTTTAACCATTAAATGTTTTTGCGTCATAGTATGATTTTGTTTGGGAGCAATAAAGTCATCTATGATAATAGCAAAGCCTATAATAGTGCCTAGAATTAATGCTTGAATATATTTTTCGTTCATGTTCCTTTTATTAAAGATGAATAATATGTAGACATAAAACCTATAGAAAAGTTCATTATTTTGGTTTTGCTACATCTAAATATGTTGGTTTTTCTCCACCACCGTGAACTTCTAGAGCAGCACCTGTAATCCAATCAGCTAAATTCGATGAAAAGAAGATACAAGCATTAGCTATATCTTCTGGCTTACCCATTCTTTTCATTGGGATGGTTTTAGCAACTTTATTGATTTCTTTTTTACTTCCGTAATGGAGTATCGAATTTTCTGTTTCTATGTATCCCACAATTATTGAGTTAACTTTAATTTTGGGAGCCCATTCCACTGCTAAGGTTTTAGTTAGATTTACAAGACCTCCCTTGGCTGCTCCATAAGCAGCACTTCCTGGTGTAGGTCTAGTTGCAGTAACGCTAGATATATTAATAATGTTTGAAACTGTCTTTTGTTTCATCATAATTTTGGCAAATCTTTGGCTTACATTAAGTGGCGCAGACAGATTTAGATCAATGATTGCTTCATGGAATTTATCTGATGCACTTAAAGCATTAGCCATGGGAGCCCCACCAGCATTATTTATCAAAACATCAATTGATTTTGATAAGCCTTTAATTTTTTTAACCGCTTGATCCAAAGAATCAATATTTCTAATATCACATTCTATAAATACAGCTTTGTTGCCTTTGGCCTGAATACTTCTTTTGGGTTTCTGTCTTGCCAGAACAAAGACTTTAGCATTTTGTTTTAAAAAGCATTTAGTAATTTCAATACCTATGCCTTTTGTGCCCCCAGTTACAACTACAGATTTATTTTTTAAATTTATCATTTTTAGTATTTTTTACTGATCTGATCTAATTGATTATAGAACATGTAAGCTAAATTTATATTGACAAATTTATTCTTGAAGATACCCATTGATTGGTTGGCGAATTTGTATAATATTTATTTAATATTAATTAGGAGACATTGAATGAAAATAGCTATTCTAGGCGGGACAGGATCCTTGGGTAAAGGGTTGGCTTCAAGATGGATTAAGGCTGGACATGACGTGCTTATTGGCAGCCGTGATTTACCTAAGGCTCAAGAAATTGCTGTGCAATTAGGCTTGGAAAGTTCGTCTGGAATGTTGAATATTGATGCTGCTAAAATCTGTGAAATTGCATGCTTAACTGTGCCATTTGCTCATCAAGAATCAACTTTAATAAGTATTGATGATGGTTTGCAAAATAAGATAATGATTGATGCAACTGTACCACTCATGCCTCCTAAGGTTATGAGAGTTCAATTGCCTGAAATAGGTTCTGCAGCATTAAATGCTCAATCAATTTTGGGTGAAAAAACTACTGTGATATCTGCTTTTCAAAATATTTCAGCTGAATTGCTACAGACCGATGCTGAGATTGATTGTGATGTTTTGGTTGCTGGAGATTTTCTGGATGCTAGAAATACCGTAATTGAGTTAGCAGCTGATGCTGGTCTGACTGGCTGGCATGCTGGACCATTATGCAATTCAGTTGCTGCTGAAGCCCTAACTTCAATATTAATTGCGATCAATAAAAAACACTCACTTGCACATTCAGGCATCAAGATCACAGGCCACTAACAAGAGAAGTATTATCAGTTCTATTAACCTCATTGCTCTAGAGACACTTCCGCTTATTCAGCCAGGACAAGATGTATCCAAAGAAATCATCGATGCTATAACCTCTGAATCAATATCAATTGATGATGGAGATGTCATTGCAATAGCTCAAAAAATTATTTCTAAATCAGAAAATAGATATCTGGACATCTCACAATTGAACCCCTCAGAAGAGGCAATAACCTTATCTACAAAAATTGATAAAGATCCAAAGTTTATTCAAGCAATCTTAAATGAATCGCAAAAGGTAGTACGCTATCGAATGGGGGTGCTAATTGTTGAGCATAAATTGGGATTTATTCATGCAAATGCAGGAATTGATAGATCTAACATCGATCAACTTAAAGATACTGTCTTGTTGCTGCCGGAAAAGCCTGATGAATCTGCAAAGAAGATTTCAGAAACTATATCTCAACATTTTCAAAAAAATATTTCTGTAATCATCACCGATACCATGGGTAGACCTTTTAGAAATGGAATAGTAGGTTTTACGATAGGGAGCCATAACATTGAATGTCTTTTAGATGAACGAGGAAAAAAAGATCTTTATGATAATGAGCTAAAAGTAACTCAAATAGGCATTGCTGACGAATTAGCAGCAGCAGCTTCATTATTGATGGGTCAGGCTGCACAAAAAAAACCCGTTGTATTAATTAAAGGCTATAAATTTAAACAAAATAATCTTAGCGACTCTCGATCTTTAATTAGAAGCGAAGAAGAGGATTTGTTTAGATGAAAAATTATCTACTATTGTGCGGAGGTGTTGGAGGAGCCAAGCTTGCCTTGGGATTTAAAAATTCAATGGATCCAGCTAGCTTAACTATTGCCGTCAACACTGGAGATGATTTCACGCATTTTGGTTTAAGAATCTGTCCCGATCTTGATACGGTGATGTATACCCTTGCCGGTGAATCCGATACATCAAAGGGCTGGGGAAGAAAAGATGAGTCATGGAATATGCTTTCAGCTTTGTCTGATATGGAAGGAGAAACATGGTTTCAACTTGGAGACAAAGACTTAGCGACCCATATTCAAAGAACATATTTGATTAATTCAGGACAATCTCTTACAGAAGCAACACATGATTTATGTGAGTCATTCAATCTGCCGAAATATATTTTTCCAATGAGTAATCAATCTGTTGAAACTTATATACAAACAAAAAATAGGCTGCTTTCATTTCAAGAATATTTTGTTAAATTGAAATGCGAACCACCTGTAACTGATTTTGTTTTCAAGGGGCTTGATAAGGCAGATTTTAACAAAGACCTTGATTTATCAATTTATGATGAAATTATCATATGCCCATCAAATCCCTACGTAAGTATTAATCCAATGCTTCAGTTACCCAAACTAAAAAACTATTTACATGATTATTCACATAAAGTTACAACCATAAGTCCAATTGTTAATGCTCAGTCATTAAAAGGACCAACAGCAAAAATGATGCAAGAACTAGGCCAAGAAGTATGCGTAAAAACCATTGCTAAATTTTATAAAAATTATTCACAAAGGATTTTTATAGACTCATCTGATGTAAGTGAGTCTGATGCATTAAATGATCTAGGTTATGAGGTGCATATTACCGATTTAATTATGAACAGTCTTGATAAAAAAAATGCACTTGCTAAGACTATCATTGATGAGCTTGAATCAAAATAAATGAATGTCTCTGCATTTATACCGATTAAAAAGTTTTCATCTTCAAAGAATAGACTGGCAAATATTATAAGCTCATCTGAACGAGAAATTTTAGCTGCCTCAATGGCAAAGAAAACCATTGATACTTTAAACAATTCTAAAATCTGTGATTCAATAACAGTTGTTACAAATGACAGTAACCTACACTTAGACCATTCAACTTCATATTTCACAAACTCATCATTAAACGATGGTTTAAATGAAGCCATTTATGAACAAACAACCAATGATGTCATTTTAATCATGCATGCGGATCTTCCTAAAATAAATGAACGAGATCTTCATGAGTTAGCTCATTCCTTTGACATGAAAAAAGTCAGTATTATTTCCGATCTTTCGAGGCAGGGTACAAATTGTTTGATGTTTAATTCAGCAATTTCCTTTGATCTAAAATTTGGACTCAATAGTTACAATCTTTTTATGCATGAATTTAAAAATAATGGATTAAATTATCAGGATATTTCAATTGAAAGCCTTCAAGATGACCTTGACTCCGAGGAGGATTACTTCAAACTAATTAAATACATTAACACTTAGATCGTTGAAAATTCTAGAACAGTCAAACCAAACCTTAAAGCAATTAATTGCTTCGGGATCAATTGAATTTTCTAAATTAAGTTCCTTAGCTAATATTTGTTTATCAGATGCTTTGATAAAAGCTTCCTACGATAAGAAAACAACACATTACAAAAAATTATTAACCTATTCTCCAAAGGTTTTTATCCCCTTAACATTTTTATGTCGAGATGTTTGTCATTATTGTACCTTTGCTCAAACTCCTAAAAAAGTTGAATCACCATATTTATCAATTGACCAAGTCATCTCAATTGCTAAAGAGGGTGAGGCTAATGGTTGTTATGAAGCTTTATTTACTCTAGGTGATAAACCAGAATTGAGATATAGAGCAGCAAGAGAGTGGTTGTTAGATAACGGTTATGAGACAACAAATGATTATTTGGCTGCATGTGCTGAAGCTGTATTAAATGAGACATCTCTCATACCACATTTAAATCCTGGTTGTTTGACTGTTGATGAAATTACCAAACTTAAACCCCTAAGTGGTTCTATGGGTTTAATGGTTGAGTCTTTATCATCTCGACTTACTGAAAAAGGTAACCCACACTATGGATCTCCTGACAAAGATCCTATTTTTAGAATTAAAACATTGGAGGAAGCTGGAAGACAGAAGGTTCCTTTTACCACTGGAATATTAATAGGAATAGGTGAAACAAGGTTGGAGCGCTTAGAGTCATTGCACAAAATAGCTGAATTGCATCTCACATACAATCATATCCAAGAGGTTATAGTGCAGAATTTTAAAGCAAAGCCTAACACTTTGATGGCAAATGCTAGCGAACCATCATTTGATGAGCTTATGTGGACAATTGCAATGGCCAGATTGATCTTGCCTGGTGATATTAGCCTGCAGGTCCCGCCCAACTTAAATTCAGATTATATTAAACAACTATCTCAGTCTGGAATAAATGATTTTGGAGGAATATCACCAGTTACTAAGGATTATGTAAACCCAGAGGCACCCTGGCCTGAAATAGAAAAGCTAAATCAAATAGCCTCAATTTCAAATCAATCTCTAGAACCAAGAGCAACTTTGTATCCAAAGTATTTTGCTGATCTTGATACCTTTTCAACACCCAGAATATCTTCCAAGCTACTTCAAATAACTGATTCTCAGTCTCTTATTCGCTCTGATTTCTGGAGGTCGGGAATTAGCAATAAAATACCTTCATATCCCGATGCCGTATTTAATTCTAGTATTTGTCAAACGATTAAAAAAGTTGAAAAAAATCCATCTATTGAAAATATACAGCAGCTCCTTGAGATATCAGATAATGATTTTAAATATGTGACTGATTATGCAAATGATGTTAAATCACAAATACATGGATCAGATATAACTTTTGTTATTAATAGGAATATTAACTATACAAACATCTGCTCTTTCAAATGTAATTTTTGTGCTTTTTCCAAAGGCAGGGGGCATGATGACCTAAGAGGCAAACCATATAATATTTCACACGAAGAGATTATTCGCAGAACAAACGAAGCAGTTGATAGAGGTGCTACGGAAGTCTGTTTACAAGGTGGAATACATCCCAAATATTCTGGTGAAACCTATCTTGAAATTGTGAAGGCTATTAGATCAGCTTCACCATCAATTCATATTCATGCCTTTTCTCCTTTAGAAATTGATCATGGTAGAAAAACTTTAAATATTTCTACTAAGGAGTTTCTTCAAGAGTTACAAAAAGCAGGCTTGAACTCACTACCAGGAACGGCTGCAGAAATTTTGCATGATGATATAAGAGAAATTATTTGCCCCGATAAACTTACTAGTAACCAATGGATCGAAATTATCGAAACTGCTCACTCTGTTGGATTGCCTACAACATCAACAATGATGTTTGGTCATATAGAGAGAACAGCCCATGTTGCTCATCACTTGTTAGAGCTTTTAAACCTTCAAAAGAGAACTAATGGTATAACAGAATTTGTTCCTTTGCCCTTTGTTGCAGATGAGGCACCAATATTTAGGCGCGGCAAAGCTAGACCTGGACCCACATTTAAAGAAACAATTTTGGTTCATTCTGTTGCAAGAATTTTATTTCAAGGTCAAATTAATAATATTCAAGGTTCTTGGGTCAAAATGGGTCTTCCAGGGCTAAAATTTTTATTATCTTCAGGAATAAATGACATCGGAGGGGTGTTGATGAATGAATCAATTACAAGATCTGCAGGTGCTTCTTTCGGTCAGGAACTCCGATTGGAGGAGGTTGTGGGAATTGCAAATGAATTAAACTTAAATTTACACCAAAGAAATACATTGTATGATTCTTTAAATAACAATCTTCAAGACTTAATTAGCTTGCAGTCGATCCCTCTCATCTCAATAAATAATGATTATCATCAACCTAAACAATTAATTAATATCACATGAAAACTAAACTTTTACATTTATCAGTCATTTTAGTTGGTTACATAGCATGTATTTATTCTATGCTTTTTACTTGGAACCTTTTTCCTGAATCATCGTTAATATTTAAAGTATTTGTTTGTCATATTGAAGCCACAATTTTTATATATTTTTTAAGTGTGATTTTTAAAAACTCTAGTTGGTATGATGCATTTTGGTCTGTCATCCCCGTCGTTTTAACCATCATGTGTTGGGCAGATATTTCTTCTGCAGGAAACGTTCAAAGAGCATTTTTAATGCATGCATGTTTATTGTTTTGGGCCATCCGATTAACCTATAACTGGATGAGATCTTGGGAAGGCTTTTCGCATGAAGATTGGCGCTACATCATGATGAAGGGGAAAACAAATAATAAATTTCAATACTTCATAGTAGATTTTGGTTCTATACATCTTATTCCAACGCTTTGTGTTTATATGGCATTACTACCAATGATTTATGCTCTTGCTTATTCAGGTAACGAATTAAATAATCTAGATATTTTGGCGGCTTTTTTGGCTATAGCAGCAGTTATCATCCAAATTGTTTCTGATCAGCAAATGTATAATTTTAGAAAAAATCTTTCTGAGCCTAAAACTATGAAATCAGGCCTATGGTATTACTCACGTCATCCTAATTATTTTGGTGAAATCTTATTCTGGTTTAGTTTGTATGTTTTTGCTCTTGCATCTAACCTTTCTTTTGCATGGCTGTTGATTGGATCAATTATTATGTATGCTTTAATAGCAATCGCATCCGTTTCGATGATGGATAAACGTTCATTAGAAAGAAGACCAGATTTTCAAGAGTATATGGATTCAACTCCATCAATTTTTATAAACATTTTAAAAAAAGGATAATCAGTGAAAAATTTTTATACATTTATTTTTTTAACTTTTATGACTTTCTCAATATCTGCTGATGAGTTAAAAAATCAGCTGGAGAGAGATCTTCAGGGGGTTATGACTAAGGTTGTTGATTGGAGACATTATTTTCACCAAAATCCAGAACTCTCAAATAGAGAATTTAAAACACAAGAATCTATAGTAGAAGCTTTAACAGAAATGGGTCTTCAACCAAATACTTCCTTTGGTATTACAGGTGTTACAGCTTTTATTAGAGGTCAAAATCCAGGTCCCTTGATTGCTCTAAGAGCTGATATTGATGCCTTACCGGTTACCGAAAAACTCAATCTACCTTTTTCTTCAAAAGTTAAGACCACTTATCAAGGCAATGAAGTTGGTGTTATGCATGCATGCGGTCACGATGCACACATCGCAGTATTGCTCGGTGTTGCAAGTTTTCTTTCTAGGAATACTGACAAGCTAAATGGAGATATTTTATTAATCTTTCAACCAGCTGAGGAGGGCGCTCCTGAGGGAGAAGAAGGTGGCGCTGAGCTCATGCTCAAAGAGGGAATTTTTGATGCTGAAACACCGGATGCTATATTTGGAATGCATGTTTCAAATGCAAACCATGGACAGATTTGGACAAAGCCTGGACCTTTTATGGCATCAGCAGAGGCCTACAGAATTATTGTCGAGGGAAAGCAGACCCACGGATCTCGACCATGGAATGGTGTTGACCCTATTGTTGTTGCCTCAGATATCGTTTCCTCTCTTCAGACGATTGTTAGCAGAAGATTAAATCTTCTTGATAGTCAGGCTGTAGTTACAGTTGGAATTATGAAAGCGGGAACGCGTAATAATATTATTCCAGCATCTGCTTTTTTAGAGGGCACAATACGAACATTTGAAGATTCTTATGCAGACCAAATTCGAGATGAAATTAAGCTGATAGCAGAAAACATTGCCGAAGCTCATCATGCTAAAGCAAATGTACAGTTTAAAGTTTATGGAGGTTATCCAGTAACCGTTAACGATGATAATTTGGTTAAAACTCTCTCATCATCTTTGTCTGCAGCTGCAAACGGGAATTATTATGAAGCAAAAGTTCCAAGGACTGGAGCGGAAGATTTCTCTTTTTTTGCGCAACAAGTCCCAGGATTGTTTTTCTATCTTGGTGTAAATCCCGCTGATGTAGAAGAAAGTCCAACTAATCATTCGCCATATTTTTATGTTGATGATGCTGCTTTAGATAATGGTGTTAAAGCGTTTGTGCATCTTGTTGAAGATTTTTCATATAATTTCAACAATCAATAATCTAGGTCATGATGCCTGAGTTGATGGCGATGAGATTGAAGGAGCTTCTGAATTTGTAGGAATTTGGGGCCTAGGGCTCAATTAAATATTCTTATTACCACTAGCATAATCCCGGTAAAAATTAGAAATAATATTATTGGATGTTCTCCAATTTTGTTGGATATTTTTTTTGGTAATAATAATACGCTTACTATCGCAGCAGTAATTATTCCTATCCCCCAAAGAAGATTTTTGAGCTCATCGAATAATTCTTCAAGCATTATCTAATTTATTCTTTTGGCAGTAATTCGTTTAATCTTTCAACTGAGTCTAAATATTCATTAATCATTCTATAAATTACATCTTTCACAGATTCAACTTGTTTCACCTGCCCAATGACTTGACCAGCAGCATTAAAAGAAACTTCTTGCGTATTTCCTGAGCTGGCATACATTGATGTTCGTCTCATTGCATCAAATGTAATCATTCCTTGAAGCGGCATTGGGAGTGGGTCTGGATTTTCTGGATTTTCCCATGCTTCAGTCCATTTATTTTTTAACATCCTTGCAGGTTTGCCTGTCCAAGCTTTACTTCTAATAGTGTCCTCACTGGTAGCATTGAGATAAGAATCTTTTTCGGCTGGTTGAGCTGCAGCTTCCTCTACAGCGAGCCATAATGATCCACACCAAACACCTTGAACACCAGTTGACATAGCAGCAGCCATTTGTCTTCCATTGCCTATTCCTCCAGCAGCCAAAACTGGTAAGCCATCAACAGCATCAACAATCTGAGGCCATAATACAATGCTACCAATTTCCCCAGTGTGACCTCCGCCTTCACCACCTTGAGCAATAATAAAATCTAAGCCAGCTTCCTTATGCGCTACTGCTTGTTTAATTTTTCCACACAAGGCACCAATTAACACACCCTTATCTTGAATTTTTTTAATCATGTCTGCTGGAGGTGTTCCCAAAGCATTTGCAATTAATTTTACATTTTTATGTTTTAAAGCTTCTTCAATTTGAGGTTCAGCGGTAGCTTCTGTCCATCCAAGCAGACCACCCTTGGGTCCGTTTGTTTCAGGAGCTTCAGGCACTCCATTTGCTGATAAAAGATCTTCTACAAACTTTCTATGACCGTCAGGGATCATTTTTTGTAAAGACTCTAGTAATTGCTCAGGGTTTTTTTCATCCATACCTTCATATTTTTGAGGTATTACTGTGTCTACTCCATATGGATACTCTCCAATGTGCTCATCAATCCAATCAAGTTCTTCTTTGAGCTGCTCAGGAGAATAGCCAACTGCTCCTAAAACACCAATTCCCCCAGCTTTGCTAACTGCAACAACAACATCTCTACAATGTGTAAATGCGAAAATTGGATATTCAATTCCTAGTTTTTTACAAATGTCTGTTTTCATTAATTCATTAAAATGTTTAAAAGTAGATTATAGACACTAAAAAAAATAATTTGTGAGTATCAACTGGCAAAATTTTGTCAATAACAAAAAAGATTAACGCAATTTTTTTAATAAGTTCCATATAGGTTATAGTGAATTGGTTACAATTTAGGAAAAAATATTAATATTATGAAATGGGATTATGAATTTGATGTTGTAGTGGTTGGGTCTGGTAATGGGGCCCTAACAGCTGCTTTGTGTAGTCACGATGGTGGAGCAAAAACTTTAGTAATTGAAAAAAGCGACCAGTTTGGGGGAACGTCTGCAACTTCGGGCGGTGGCGTGTGGATACCAAATAACAGATATGCAAAAGCTGAGAACGTAGATGATTCAACTGAGGATGCTAGAGACTATATAAACAGCGTCTCACCACCAGGCAAAATCAAAGATGAATTGGTTGAAACTTATCTTTCTGAAGCTCCAAAAATGATTGATTATCTTCACGAAAATTCTCAAGTTAAATATAGAAATTTAGCTCATTATCCAGACTATTTTCCTGATAATCCTGGAGGTAAGGCTGGCAATAGATCCATGGAACCAGAGCCGATATATGGAACCAAACTTGGCAAAGATCTTGGAAAATTAAGAGAACAGCATCCTCAAACTGCTTTTACTATGGGCCCAATAAACATGAATTTCACACAGGTTGAGGGTCAATTATTATTAGGTGCATTACCAGGTTGGAAATCTCTCTTTGCTAAATTATTTACTAAATATATTTTAGATATACCAATGAGGCTTAAGTGGGGATGGAAAGACCGAAGGTTAACCATGGGTAATGCAGGTGTTGCTCGATTAATCTTATCTTTACAAGATAGAAATGTAGATTTATGGACAGAAACATCAATGACCGATTTGATTGATGAGAATGGTTCTGTCATAGGAATTAAAGCTAGTCAAAATAATACTGATATAAATATTAAAGCCAACAAAGGCGTTATTCTTGCTTCTGGAGGATTTGAAAAAGATCAAAGTTTAAGAGATCAATATTTACCAAAACCCACTAACATAGAATGGAGTGCTGCTAATACATTTAATACAGGTGATGCCTTAAAAGCAGCTTTGAAGTTAGGGGCTGATACTCATCAAATGGATACCGGTTGGTGGTCAACAGTCATGAAAGTTCCTGGACAAGAAAAAGGATGGCTTTCGATGGTTGATAAATCTATGCCTGGTAACTTTACTGTAAATAAAAATGGTGAAAGATTTTCAAATGAATCTCAAAACTATGTCAGTTTTGTGAATGATATGTTTGACAAATATGCAGAAGGTAACCCTTGTGCTCCTTGCTATATGATTTTTGATAGTACATTTAGAAAAAATCGTCCTTGTGGACCCTTGCTTCAAGCATCCATGCAACCTGATTCTGCTGTCCCTAAAGAGTGGTGGACGCCATCATTCTTATCAAAGGGTGAAACCTTAGAAGAGCTAGCGGAAATTGCTGGCATTAACGCGGAAGGACTTCTAGCTACTCAGGCAAAAGTTAATGAATATGCTGCATCAGGGAAAGATCTTGATCTCCAACGTGGTGACAGTGTTTATGATAGATATTATGGAGACCCATCAGTTGCCCCTAATCCATGTCTTGCTCCTCTAGAAACAGGACCTTTTTACTGTATGGTTTTGTATCCTGGTGAGATGGGTACTGCTGGTGGTCTTGTCATAGATACAAATGCTAGAGTTCTCGATAAAGAGGGCAAGCCTATATCAGGACTTTATGCATGCGGTAATTGCTCTACTGCATTATTGCCAACCTATCCTGGCCCAGGTTCAACACTTGGTCCAGCCATGACCTTTGGTTATTTGGCTGCTAGGGATATTACTGGCTCAAATTTTTAACATGGATTTTTCAAATAAAACTGCTTTAATTACTGGTTCCGGACAAGGAGTCGGTGAAGGTATTGCTCGTGCTCTTGCTTCTTATGGAGCAAATGTTTGTCTAGTTGGCAGAACCTTATCTAAAGTTGAATCTGTTGCTAGTGAAATAAATCGAGAGGGCGGGTCAGCTATAGCTTTTGAATGTGATGTCAAAAGTAACGAATCAATTAATCACTCCATTGAAGCATCACTTTCGAAGTTTAATTCATTGAATATTTTAGTAAACAATGCTCAAGAAGTTCCATTAGGAAATATTTTGGATGTCACAGATGAATCTTTTGTGAATGGATGGAATTCAGGCCCATTGGCAACATTTCGCTTTATGAAAGCTTGTTATCCATACCTAAAAGGAGATGGCAAAATTATTAATTTAGCCAGCTCTTCTGCCTTAAGACCGGATTCAAATTCTTATGGTGCTTATGCTGCAGTAAAAGAATCAATTCGTTCATTATCAAGGGCTGCTGCAGTTGAATGGGGCCCAGATAATATTTTGGTAAATTGTATAATGCCCTTAGCTAAGTCAACTGGCATGGACTGGTGGATGAATGAGCACCCAGAGGAAGCTAATGAATTTCTTAAAACTATTCCGCTTGGAAGGGTGGGTGACTGTAAAGATGATATTGGTCAGGCAGTTTGTCATATTTTGTCAGATGGAATGAATTACATTACAGGATCTACTATCATGCTAGATGGAGGCCAAGCCTACCTGAGGTGATTTAACATGGATAATTTACAAAAATTAATCGATATTGAAGAGATCAAAAATCTAAAACATAGGTACTTTAGAGCTATAGATATGGCTGATTTTGATTTGCTTGATAATGTATTTGCGCCTGATATAACAATTGATTATCGTGGGGGAACCTACAGATGGGAATCTGAAGGTAAAGGTACTATCAAAGAAAGCCTCAAACATGCCTTTCATAATCAAACTGCTGCTATGCATACAGCCCATCATCCAGAGATTGAAATTTTTTCGGAGACTGAAGCTGATGGTAAATGGTATCTTCAAGATATCTTTTACAATTTTGATTTAGGTAGTGTGACTCAGGGCACTGCTTTATATGAAGATAAATATATAAAAATTAATAATCAATGGCTGATTCAACATTCTGAATATGATCGGATATGGGAACAAGTATCACCCATAAATCCTGAAGATAAATTTACTAAAATACTACTAAAAGAAAAGGGCATTCAAAAATAGGAATAAATATGAGAGATAAGGTTCAAGCAGCATTAAATAATTATGTTCTTGCATATGAAAATAATGACAAAGAATTATTTAAAAGTCTGTGGGATGATAAAGCTATTTTTGAAGATCCCGTGGGCGCTGACCCTTGTATTGGGATTGAAGCCATATGCAATTTTTGGGATTTTGGTCATTCGGAAGGAATGCAAATAAAACCTACAAATGTTGAAACCATCATTTGTTCTAATGAGGGTATTTTAAAGGCTGTAATGCAAGTAAGAAATATCAATGATAATTCTGGAATGGATATTTCAATTGTTGATCATTTTATCGTCAATGAAAAAGGTAAAATTATTAGCGGTAGAGCTTTTTGGGATGAATCATCTATTACACAACCCAGCGACATCAATTCAATTGATATCAATGTTGATGATTTTAAAAATAGAGGGTAGTTCATTGATCTTCTATGAAACTTAGCGTTAATCTAAACAAAATTGCTTTAATTAGAAATTCCCGAGGCAGCGATGACCCATCGCTTATCGACTATGCAAAAAAATGCATTGATCTTGGAGTTGATGGTATAACTTTACACCCCAGACCAGATCACCGTCATGCTACATCTGTTGATGCGATAAATATCTCTAAAATTTGCAAGGATCATAATATTGAATTTAATTTAGAAGGTAACCCTTTTTCTTTGCCTGATGGAGACTTTATGGGTTTTCATGAATTGTGCGTTAGATCATTACCAAGCCAAGTAACTTTAGTGCCAGATGATATCCTGCAAATTACATCTGACCATGGATGGCAGCCTGGTTATAGAGACGCAGAATTAAAAGACTTTATAAGTTCACTGAAAGAAAATCATCTGCGAACAAGTTTATTTATTGATGCCAATAGCGATTCTGTTGAATATGCTGCACAAATGGGATTTGACAGAATTGAAATCTATACAGGTCCATTTGCTGATTTTCTAAAAGATGAAGATTTTGTTAGTTTTAATATAAGCAAAGATGAAATTGCAAAATGCATTAAAAAAGCGCGCAGTTTAAACCTTGGAATTAATGCAGGACATGATTTAAATCTAAATAATCTGCCGCATTTAATAGAATCTGGAAATGTGGATGAAGTCTCAATTGGTCATGCAATTATCACAGATGCATTGAAATTTGGGTTTGAGGACACCATAATTAAATACATCAAATCAGTTAGGAAAAACTAATGTCAATTGAAGATAAAATAAAAAACCAAATTAAAGAAAATAATATATTAATTTACATGAAAGGCTCTCCTTACGAACCTAAATGCGGCTTTTCTGCAAGAACAGTCCAAGCTTTGATTGATTGTGGTGCTGAATTTTCCTATGTTGATATTTTAGAAAATCAAGATATAAGAGAAAATTTACCTAGCATTTCAGATTGGCCAACTTTCCCACAAGTTTTTGTCACTGGTGAGTTAATTGGTGGATGTGACATAGTTACCGAGATGCATGAGTCTGGCGATCTACAAACCATTATTAAAAAAGCAGCTTCCTAAATATTAACCAAAGTCTTTTAACATCGCTTTAAGCTCAAGCGAGTGCTGCTCTTCTTCACCTATCATGCTTCTAGCATATTCTTCTAAATAAACAGAAGCATCAGCAACGCTTAGAAGTAATTTTTTGTATAAGCTTAATGCATGCAATTCATGTTCAAGACCTTCTTCCAAAATGTCCTTAATAGAATGCCTATGAGTTTCTTCTATTTTTGCAACTTTAAGGCTTGGATGACCGTCAAGTCCAACTAGTAATTCTCCGGCTTGTTGAGCATGAACCATTGATTCCGTTGCTTGCTCTTTAAGAAACGTAACTATTGGTATTCTGTAGGGTCCAGTAACCATTAAAGAGGAGTGAGTATACCTAACTACACCAGCAAGCTCATATTCCATAATTTCATTTAAAATGTCGCACACTTCCTTTGAATTTATTTCTTTCATTTCCATGTTATCTCCATGTTGCTTCTAAAATTTTCATAACACAATGTATTTTGTTTTTAAGCATATGTAAAGTATTGATTTAAGGTATTTTTTTAATGATAATCATTATCACTATGGTATTTATTCTCATTTATGAAATTATAGATAAATGCAAATTATAAGAGGTGATGACTATCAATCATGGATCTATTCTAATAAAGATGATTTGGTCGTTGTAGACCCATGGTTAACAAGAAAGCAAGTCTTCCCTAGATTTAACTGGTTACTACACCGAGATTCAACTAAAACGCCATATTTAATGAAATATAACCTCGTTAAGAAGGTCACTCATATTATTGTTACTGCTCATTTTTCCGATCATCTTGATGAAGAATCATTGAAGTTCTTCAACAAAAATATACCTATATATACAACTCATGAAGCCTCAAAGACTCTCTTAAAATTAGGTTTTACCAATATCAATGTGGTTACTCCAAATAAAACCTATGAGCTTAATTCATTTACAATAAAAATTTTTAAGGCAGGCAAACCATATAATACGACGACATTTTCATACTTATTAAGTGATTCCAGATCAAAAATTTTTCATGAGCCCCATATGTTTAATGAAAAAATAGAAATTGATTATGTAGATGCATGCATAGTTACTGTAGACATGGTTAAGGTTTTGGGATTAGTCCAAGTTTCCATGGACCTCAATCAGGCAAAATTAGCTCAAGCACAATTAAATGCTAGATATTTAATTCCTACGGGCATAGCTCCCAAGCAGACAAGAGGTTTAATAAGTTTTTTATTAAGAATCAAGGAGTCCTATAAACAGATGAATCTAATACCCTCTAGTTGCAGCCAAGTTGGTGATTCTCTAAGTTTATAAAATTTAATTTAAATCAAAATCATTTATTATTTTGCAAAAGACTTGAGCAGTGACCATTGCATCATATGCTGCGCTATGAGCCTCTTCATTATCATATGAGATGTCCATTTCATTACATATTCTTGCTAATACAGTCTGCTTTGTTGCAAGGACCCCTAGACTCACCGTATCAATTAAAGAGAAGGGGTGAAATGGGGATTTTTTAATGTTATTTCTTAAACATGCTTCTAGAAGAAAACTGTGATCAAAAAATGCATTGTGACCCACTAAAATAGCTCTTGAGCATTCGTATTTATTTTTTTGCTGATTAATTATTTTAAAAATTTCCTTAAGAGCAAATTCTTCTTCAACAGCTACTCTTAATGGGTGATTTAAATCTAATTTAAGAAACTCGAGAGCTTCATTATCTACAATCAAATCTTTAAAAGGCTCTATGTGAAATCTATGAGACTCACCTAAGATTAATCTTGAATCTTCCTCATCAATCATTTGAATAGCGATTTCTAAAATAGCATTTTTTTTAGAATCAAACCCACCAGTCTCTAGATCAACTACAACAGGTAAAAATTTTCTAAACCTTTCCTTTAACATATGACCCCTTTAATATGCACGTATAATATAAACGAAATTTTGATTCATATATGATTTTTAAAGATATAACAGATATAAATTTTCATGGCGTTAACGTACCTTCACATCATGAGTTCAATCATGAAAAAGTTTATTATTATGAAGATGAGCTGGTGGGACTTAAATCCTTAATTGCAATTCATAGCTCTGCTAAAGGTCCAGCTATTGGCGGTTGTAGGTATAGAAGATATGATTCATTTGAAGCTGGATTGAATGATGTATTGCGTCTATCAAAAGGTATGACAGATAAAAATGATGTAGCAAACATTCCCTTTGGAGGCGGAAAAGCAATAATCTTTAGCCAGGGCAATAAATCTGAGGCAATGCTTCAATCGTTTGCTTCGTTTTTAAATCTTTTAAAAGGCTCCTATATTTCAGCCGAAGACATAGGTATAAGTCTAGAAGATATTAGATTCATTAAAAATCATACTGATTATGTTTTTGATAATGTAGATCCTGGACCCTTTACTGCAAAAGGTCTCTTTTATTCGATTGAGCAAGCAATAGAAATATACTTTTCTGAAGATCTAAAGGATAAAAAAATTGCTATTCAGGGAGCGGGTAGTGTTGGTAAGAGACTTGCTGAATATCTAGCAAGCTCTGGCGCAAAAGTATTTATTTCAGACATAGACCGCTCAAAATTAGACGAATTTAATAATAAAAATATTATATGCGTTGATGATGCCTTCTCCATAGAATGTGACTTGTTTTCGCCTTGTGCAGTAGGCGCTATTTTTACCAAAGAGTCTATTTATAATCTCAATTGTAAAATTATTGCTGGTGGTGCAAATAATCAATTACTTGATGGCACAATTGCTAATGAATTGGATCAAATGGGAATAGTTTTTATACCAGATGTTTTGATAAATTCAGGTGGGGTAATAGGCTTAACTAAAGATTTTTTAAACAGAGATGATGCTCAAACTGAGCAGGCATTAAGAGATATAGCAGTCAGAGTAAAGAGCTTGATGATTGAATCTCAACAAAAATCTATATCAATCTATGATGCTCTCTTAACAAAAAATTTATAATTGTTTCTTTAAATTTTCAATGTCTGAAGGATTGATATACTTTTCAGCCTTCTGGGAATTAAGCATTTCTGTTTGCAATTTCTTAATAGATTTTTCTTTATCTACATTCCTATTGCTTAATTTTTTATTTATTGATTTAGCAAGATCTAGATTTTCAGAAATACTTTTATTTAATTTTGTTTTTTTATTTTTGCGTTGAACTAATTCATTTTTAAGTTGAAAGAAATGATCGGAATTCTTTCTGATTTTTAATGACTCCTCTTCGCTTACTTTAATTAATTCTATGCAATCTACTGGACATGGATCAATGCATAATTCACAACCAGTGCACAAATCATATATGATGTTATGCATAAGATTTGCTGCGCCATTTATTGCATCAACCGGACATGCATCAATGCATTTAGCACATCCAATGCAATCTTCCTCAATTATATATGCAACTTGAGACTGAATTTTTGGTCCATAATCATGATTCAGCAAAAGGGGTTTTGTATTTAGTATTTTTGATATTTTATCTGCTGTATCTTGTCCGCCTGGCACACATCTATTATGGGGAGACCCGTTTAAAATTTCCTCAGCATATGGCCTGCATCCTGGGGTTTCACAACGACCACATTGGTATTGAGGCAATTCTGCGTTGATTAACTCAATTAAGTTGCTCATTTATCTTAATCAACAACCCCTAATTTCCTCTGTAATTTTGTGTTAGATGTTGTGTAACCAAATGGGACTCTTTCACCTGGAAAGATTCTTTGAAAAGCTTTTTGTACAGCTAAAGTAGTCTCATGAAATCCACATAATATTAAATCTAATTTTCCAGGATAATCATTAATATCACCAACAGCAAAAATCCCATCTCGATTAGTTTGAAAATCTTCTGTATTTACAGCTATTTTTTTTGAAGCAAGTTCTAGCTCCCATTCTAGTATTGGACCCAGCTTCTTGTTAAGTCCAAATAAGAACAATAATTCATCTGCGTCGTGCGTGAAAGATTCTTTGGTATCAAAATTCTTGAGTGTTACCCCTGTAACTCTTTCATTGCCTAAAATTTCTTCAATTTGAAAGGGTGTTAAAAGATTTACATGCCCACTTTCAACTAACTCTCTCATTTGCGCTTCTGTATGTTGAGCACCTCTAAATTGATCTCTGCGATGAATTAAATTAATTGATTTTGCTGTCTTGGCTAATTCTACAGTCCAATCTAAAGCGGAGTCACCGCCACCAAATATAAATAGATTTTTATCTTTATATAAGTTTTTAGACTTAACTGAGTAATTAACCCCGTTACCTAAGAACTTATCTGGGTCCTCAATGTTTGGTGGTCTTCTTGGCTCAAATGAACCTGCGCCAGCTGCAATAAAAATATTTTTTGTAGTGCATTCTATTCCTTCATTGGTTTGTACAACCCAGGTTGTTATATTATCCGAGGTTGTAACCGGTTGAATTGACTCAACTCTTTGAGAGAGATGAAGATCATATTCAAATGGTTTGATCTGCTCGATTAATGCATCTACATGTTCTTGAGCTGTTTGAGAGGGGACGCCCGGAATGTCATAGATCGGTTTTTCTGGATATAGCTCAGAACATTGACCACCAACTTTATCTAGGTTATCTATCAATGTGCACTTAAGACCTAGCAGTCCTGCTTCAAATACAGTAAATAGCCCAACAGGCCCTGCACCAATTACCAGTATATCTGTTTCAAATTTCATTTTATTTTTTGTCCTGGTTTTGCGCCTGAATCTGGAGATAGTACAAATATACCTCCATCAGAATCGCTTGCAGCTAAAATCATACCTTCCGAGATGCCAAATTTCATTTTTCTGGGAGCTAGGTTGTATACCATTACAACTAACTTTTCCTCTAACTGAGAGGGCTCATAAGCTGACTTAATACCAGCAAACACATTCTTGGTTCCAAGCTCACCTAAATCTAATTTAATAGCAAGTAATTTATCTGCACCCTCTACGTGTTTGGCCTCTGCAACCCTCGCAACCCTAAGATCAACTTTCATAAAGTCATCTATTTGAATAATATTATTATTTTCTTCGTTCATCTTTTCTTCCTTTTTGTAAAAATCTTGAATATTTAATGGCTTAATTCTCTCTAGTATTGGTTTAAATTCATTGATTTCCACATCAATTAATTCCTTGTCTAGATTTTTTATATCAAAGTTATGAATATTAAGCATTAGTAACATTTGCTCACACAATTTTGGTGTTACGGGTATCAGTAAAATACATAAATTTTTAAAGACATTAATTGCTGTTGTTGCAACGCATAGAGCTTCACTTTGATCAAGCTTCCAAGGAGCATGCTCATTAATAAATTTATTTGTATCATCTGCAATCTCCATTATTAATTTAATGGCTTTAGAAAACTCTTTCTCTTCATAGTGTTGAAGTATTTTGAGAATATTTTTTTTTGAGTTCTCAAGATGCTCTGTATTGATATCATCACTTAAACGATTATTATTTTTTGCAATAAACGGAGCTGATCGACTAAAAATGTTTGAAAATTTTCCAACTAAATCTGAATTTATTTTTTTAGCCAAATCCTCAAGATTAAGATCTAAATCTTCAATTTTGGCGTTTAACTTGCTGGCGAAATAATATCTCAACAATTCAGGATCGCAAGCATCTGCAAATTGATCTGCTGTAATGAATGTGCCTTTTGATTTAGACATTTTTTCCCCATTAACAGTCACGAAACCATGGACATGAATGCTATCTGGAAGTTTGTATTTTGATTCCATTAAAAGAGCTGGCCAAAATAAGCCATGAAAATATGTAATGTCCTTTCCAATAAAATGATGTATTTCATATTCTGAATTTTTATTCCATAAATCATCCAAAGATAGAGAATTTTTATTAGCCCAATTAGCAGCTGATGCCAAATAACCTATAGGAGCGTCTACCCAGACATAAAAATACTTATCTGTCTCATTGGGTATATTAAATCCAAAATACGGTGCATCCCTCGAGATATCCCAGCTTTTTAATTCTCCATCAAGCCACTCCGATAATTTTCCCACTATAGGTTTTTGTATGACTGCTGTGTCTAGAAATTTTTTTAGATCATTTTTTGCTTTACCCAGATCAAAAAAAACATGTTCAGAATTTTTTGTAATTGGGCTAGTTCCAGACAAGGAAGATTTTGGGTTTATAATTTCTGTAGCAGAGTAGGTTGCTCCACACTCATCACAACCATCTCCATACTGATTTTTTGCTGAACATTTAGGACAGTCTCCAACAACATATCTGTCAGCTAAAAACATTTGTTTCTGTTCATCAAAGCATTGTTCAATTTCTTTTTTATAGATATACCCAGATGACTTTGCATCAAGATATATTTCAGTAACCAAAGCTTCATTTTCTTTAGAGTGAGTTGAGTGATAATTGGTATATTCAATACCAAATTTGGCAAGTGACTCTTGATGATTTTTTTTGATTTCATCTATGAATTTAGTTGGCTCTAAACCCAATTCGTCTGCCTTCATCATTATTGGTGCGCCATGCGCATCATCGGCACAAAAAGTTAAAACTTGATGATTTATTAGGGTCATAAAACGCGACCAAATATCTGTTTGGATATGCTCTAAAATATGACCGACATGGATTTCTCCATTTGCATACGGAAGGGCATTGGTTACGATTATTTTTCTTGATTTATTAATTTTTGAGACCCAATTTAACTTCTAATCGAGTATTATAAGTCAAAACATTATATCAATGGGCATCAAACAAATAATAGCTGTAGCTTCAGCAAAAGGTGGCGTCGGCAAATCAACTATTTGCGCTAATTTAGCATCTCATTTTGCAGAAGATTTTAAAGTTGGAATTCTTGATGCGGATATTTATGGCCCAAATCAACATATTCTTTTTAATGTATCTGACTCAAAGCCTGAAGTAATAACTATAGATAACAAAAAATCATTTATACCCATCCAGATAAACAAAATTTTTTTAAATAGCATGGGATTTATTCTTGATAATGATAAGGCAGCTATGTGGCGAGGTCCTATGTTGAGTGGTGCAATTAAACAGCTAAAGGATTTAACGCAATGGGGTGACTTGGATTATTTATTTATTGATATGCCGCCTGGCACTGGTGATGCTTACTTGACAGTAGCAGCAGAAATAAAACCAAATTATGTTGTTTTGGTTACTTCTCAGAGTAGGCTAGCTGTTCAAGATACCATCAAGTCCAAAGTGATGTTTGATAAACTCAAGATACCAATTCTTGGAATCATTGATAATATGTCCTATTCAACTGATCTACATTCAGATGAAAAAATCCCTGATTACCCCCCATTGAATCTTGAGAGTGAGATTGGCCTGAAGGTATTAGGATCCATTCCAAGAGCAAAAGATTTAACCGATTTTAATCCAAATCAGCCATCACCTTTATTTAAGACGATTTATAATAAGTTAGTAAAAATCATATGATGAAATTTAATAAAATTACTCTAACTGTTTTATTTTTTATTTTAAGTATTTATTCAGTTGCTGCTGATGATCCATTTGAAGATTACAACCGTAAAGTATGGGCTTTTAATGAATTTCTTGATGATAATTTTGCTAAGCCAACAGCTGAAATTTATACGTCATTTGCTCCTGACTTTGTAGAAGTAGGAATTAGTAATTTTTTTAGGAATTTAAATGAACTCGATAATACTGCCAATCAATTATTACAGGGTAGACCTTTACTCGCATTGAATGACTTTTCGCGATTTCTAATAAATTCAACTCTTGGTTTAGGTGGTTTTATTGATGTTGGATCCAGCTTTGGTCTCGAAAGACATGATGAGGATTTTGGGCAAACATTAGGAGCTTGGGGCGTCTCATCTGGACCATTTTTAATGATTCCAATATATGGACCGTCTACTCCCCGGGGACTGGCTGGAAGAAGTGTTAGCTCAGTTTTAAGCGGTACATTTGCTATAGAGGAGACTGATGTGAGGCTTGGCATTACAGCTCTTGATGCTCTAGAGACTCGAGCGAGATACTTAGAGGTTGAAACACTTATTATTGGGGATAGATACTCATTTATAAGAGACTCTTACATGCAGTACCAAGAATTTGAATCCAGTAATGGAGAAGATCAGCCTGATGATTTTGTGGATGACATGGATGATTTTTTATTAGATTGATTCTTACACCAATGCTATCAAATCATCTTGCGTGGTTTCTAGATTGTTTTTTTGCATTGTTTCGAGAACTAAGGTTCGATAGGCTTTAGCATTTTTTAATCCACGATTTAATCCAAAGACATGCTTGAGTGTTCTTGAGAGGGGATGTCCTAAATCAACTTGAATCAAGCAATACTGTAAGTACTTTTTCAAGATGGTTTTTCTGTCCTCTCCAAGATCTTTCTCATTGAAAATAGCTGAATCAACATTGCTAACAATCATAGGGTTGTCATATGGGCTTCTTCCAAGCATCACGCCATCAACTTTTTTTAAATGCTGCAATGATTCATCTATATCTTTAATTCCCCCGTTTATTACGATCTCTAATTGAGGAAATTCTTTCTTGAGTTGATATACATTTTCATATTTTAAAGGAGGGATTTGCCTATTTTGTCTCGGTGTTAGCCCCTTTAAGATCGCAACTCTAGCATGAACAATAATCGTTTTTAAGTTGGGATTTATAATCTTGGAGACAAAATCATTCAAAAAATTTATATCATCCCTATCATTGACACCTATTCTGCATTTAACAGTTACAGGTATCGTAGTGGCTGCCTGCATAGCTTCAATACAATCTTTGACTAATTCTGGATCTTGCATAAGACATGCCCCAAATGAGCCCTTTTGAACTCTTTCAGATGGGCACCCTACATTTAAATTTATTTCATCATATCCAAGGGAGGTGCATATTTTTGAGCACTGTGAAAGTTCATCTGGATCAGATCCGCCAAGTTGAACCGCTACGGGATGCTCAATTTCTTTATTAAAATTCAGTTGTTCAAGACAACCCCCATGAATGATTGCCCCAGTTGTTACCATTTCTGTATACAGAAGAGCTTTTCTTGTAATTAAGCGAAATAAAAATCTGTCATGTATATCTGTGCACTGCATCATCGGAGCAATGCAGAATTTATGACTTAAAGACATTTAATTATAGGAATGTCACTACTGAAATAAACCCTACAATGCTGAGCACAATAGTATAGGGTAGAGCCATAATCACCATTCTCATGTAGGAAAGATTAATTAAAGGTGCCAAAGACGAGGTTAAAAGAAATAAAAATGCTGCTTGGCCATTTGGCGTAGCAATACTTGGTATATTTGTTCCGGTGTTGATAGCTATAGCCAGTTTATCAAATTGATCTCTAGATATAATATTCATATCTAATGCATCCTTGATTTCGTTTATATAAATTGTTGCAACGAAGACATTGTCGCTTATAGCAGACAGCACTCCATTGGCTACAAAAAATATTGGAGCTTGATTACTGGCTTCTTGAGCCAGGACATAAGTAATAATTGGTGTAAATAGTTGTTGATCTGCTATTACACTTACTACACCAAAAAATACAACCAATAATGCTGTGAATGGAAGAGCTTCTTTGAATGCATCTCCAAGGTCATGCTCATGCGTAATACCTTTAAACGATGTTAAGAGAATGATCACACCCAAGCCAATGATTCCAACTGCAGCTAAGTGAAGCGCTAAAGCAATGATCAAAAATACGCCCACAAGCATTTCAATATAAAGCTCTAATTTACTTTCATCAGTTCTTTGAGAAATTTCATAAGTATTATAATCATGAAATATATTTTTAATTCTGTCGGGTAACTGATTTCCAAAACCGCAGACACCAAGTTTTTCTATAGCAAAACAAGTAATCATTCCTGCAATAAATACTGGAACGGTGATAGGGGCCATTTTTATCATGAATTCAATGAATTCCCAGCCTGCAACATTAGCAATCAGAAGATTTTGAGGCTCTCCAACGATTGTACAAACTCCACCCAATGCAGTACCAACAACACCATGCATAATTAAATCTCTTAGGAAGGCTTTAAAACTTTCTAAGTCCTCGATGCCAACCTCGGTCAGTGAGCTATCGTCAAGATGATCATGTCCTGATGTAGAGAAAGCTAAGCCTGAATTGGCCAAATGAAAGATTCTGAAAAAACCTACCGCTACAGCTATCAGGACTGCTGTGACAGTCAACGCGTCAAGAAAAGCGGATAAGAACGCTGATACAAAGCAAAACATTAATGATAATTTTGTTTTTGAATGAATGGTCAGTAGTAGTTTTGTAAAAATTGTAAGCATTAAATTTTTCATAAAATAGATACCTGCAACCATAAAGACTAATAACAAAATAACTTCGAGATTATGCTCAATTTCATGAAGCAGCGAGTATGGGTTAGTCAGTCCAAGGAATAACGCTTGAATTGCTATTAAACCGCCGGGTTGAAGAGGGTAACATTTCAGTGCAAGCGCAAGAGTGAATATAAATTCTAATAAAATCATCCATCCAACAATGAATGTGCCATTGAACTCCATTGCGTTTAATATTAACAAAGCCATAGGATTAATTATTAAAAACGCTATGATGGTATTTTTGTACCAGTCTGGCGAGTTGCCTAAAAACATTTTGTATAAGTTATTTATCATTTTTAAATCCTAATTCAAATGAAATTAATCAGAGAGCTTCACGAAACTATAAAAGAAGATTCTAAGTTAATTATATTTTGCGATAACAAGATTTTATATGATCAAGCCGAAAATACTTATAGTTTTGCAATAAAAGATTTAAATTTAAGTGACCAATTAGGTCCATACTTAGCAATAGCTTTGATTGATAATTGCTTTGTTTATGTTCTAAATATTGATGAAGATCAAAATATCTTAGGTCTATTCATGGATCCTGATGTAATTCATTTTGTTGAACTAAGACAAATGCTAGGTATTTTAGACCAATCCAGTTTCTTACTATTATCACGTGCAACAATTCTTAAATCATGGCTAAGTGCTAATGTTTTTTGTAGCATTTGTGGCAATCAAAATTCATTTAATAAAAAAGAGGGTGCTTTTGAATGCTCTTGTAATGCTGCTCCAAAATATCCAACTATATCTCCTTGCATCATTACTTTAATTTACGATGAAGATAATATCCTGCTTGGAAGAAGTAAATTCTTTCCTCCTAATATGTATAGCACTCTTGCTGGTTTTATTGAGGCCGGTGAAAATGCTGAAGAAGCTCTAATCAGAGAGGTAAAAGAGGAAGTAAACGTTGAGATTACAAATATCAAATATTTCTCATCTCAATCTTGGCCATTTCCAGCTCAATTAATGCTTGGATATTTTTGCCAATATAAAAAGGGTGAAATTATTTTAAATGATGCTGAGCTTGAAGATGCTAGGTGGTTTGATATCAAGGAATTACCCATAATTCCACCTGATGCATCTATATCTGGACAACTTATTCGTTCTTATATCGAGGGTCGTTTAAAGCTCTAGTAGGTTTTGGTGCAGGCGTTGGTGCTGGCGTTGGTGCTGGCGTAGGCGCAGGCGTTGGTACTGGTGCAGAATTTTGAGTTGAAGGCTCTGAAGTTTTATCATTTGATTTATTTCCATCCACACTTTCAATTTGTTTTTTGGGTTTACTAGCTTGAGCAGATTTATTTTCTGTTTGCGCAGTTTTCTTTGGGGGTATGACAACTGGTTTTGAGACTTTCTTATTCACTGCCTTCTTTGGATTGTTTGTCTTCCCTTTATTATTGGTTCTTACGTTACGGTTGCTTTGCCTATTTTCATTTCTGTTATTCTTGTTTGTTCTTGGTTGGCCTTTTTTGTAGTTTCTTTTTCTTTTATTTGTAGAATTTTTTTTCTTTGAAGATTTGAAGATGCTCAGAGTTAAAATAGATTTCAAAAAAGCAAAAAATCCTTTTTTATTTTTTTTCTTGGGCATTCTGGGAGGGACAGAAACTTTTACAAGCGGCTTTAATGATTTTTTATTTGAATTTACATCTCGCCAATCCATAGACGGTTCTGGGCTATTTGGGGTCATTTCGTGTGAAAATAATTTCTTTCCAGCAGGCGCTTTTACTCGTGCAACTTTGTAATATGGTCTTGATTTGTAAGGATCAGCTATAACAAGAATATTTACTTGATAAGTATTTTCAATTGTAATTATGTCTCTTCTTTTTTCATTTAGAAGATAGCTTGAAACATCAGCTGGGACATAAACATGAATCTCACCAGTATTTTCTTTAGCAGCATCTTCACCAATTATTCTTAAAATGGATTGTCCTAAAGAACGGGTACCACGAACTTGAACATGTTGAATATCATATGTTTCTTCAAGAGAGGGTCTAAGCCTTTGTCTAGACAGTTCCAATAATCCAAATCTAGATATTCCTGCAATTTGAATTCTAGCTCTGTCAGATTGGACTGCAGATCTGAAGGAATTTTCTACTTTTTGTTGATGTTTTTCATCCTGCATATCAATAAAATCGATAACTATAAGTCCGCCTAAATCTCTTAATCTTAGCTGTCTAGCAATTTCCTTTGCAGCTTCCATATTTGTTGCAAATGCAGTTGATTCAATATCCTTGCCCTTAGTTGATCGTGCTGAATTAACGTCAATAGAAACCATAGCTTCTGTTGGATCGATGACTATCGACCCACCTGAAGGTAAGGATATTTCTCTTTGAAAAGCTAATTCAATTTGGCTCTCTATTTGATATCTATTAAAAAGAGCAATCTCTTCATTGTAGAAAATAACTTTGTCAGCATGATCTGGTATTACGGATTTTGCAAAATCTAAAGCTTCAGCATGTACAGCCTCATCATCAATAAGAATTTCCTCTATGTCATCCCTAAAATAATCCCTAAACACCCTTAAAATTAATTTATCATCTTTGTATATAAGACTTGGGCTGGGTGCATCATCGACGGTAGAATTTATTTGCTGCCAAAGATTCATTAAATAATCTAAATCCCATTTTAACTCTTCAGTTGACCTTCCAAGTCCAGCAGTTCTGACGATTATGCTCATACCTTCTGGTATTTGTAATGAATTTAATGCATTTTTGATATCATCTCTTTCATCGCCTGAAATTCTTCTTGATACGCCACCAGATTTCTCAGAGTTTGGGATAAGAACTATGAATCTTCCTGCAAGCGAAATTTGATTTGATAGAGCGGCACCTTTTGTGCCACGTTCTTCTTTTAAAACTTGAACTAGGATTTCATCGCCTTCTTTGAGAGTGCATTTTTTCTTTCCTTCAGCATCCTTTGTGAAGTGATCATTAGATAGTTCTTTTAGTGGTAAAAAACCATGCCTCTCACTACCAAAATTCACAAATGCTGCGTCTAAACTTGTCTCAACCCTTGAAACGGTGGCTTTAAAGATACTTCCTTTTAGCAAAGATTGAGCGTTAAATTCATTATCTAAGTCAAATAATTTTGCTCCATCGACTAACGCAACGCGTAGCTCATCAGAATATGAGCAATTAATTAGAATTCTTTTCATTGTTTTCTCCAGTACAGAGAAAGTGAATAGCACTAGTGCTTTTAGAGTTATTAGAGTCTTATCCCTTGGAGCTCTTCTAACTTACTCCATGTTTATATCTGGAGCTTTTAAAACTTGTTTTATTCTTCTAGCACCCTTGTGCTATGTAAACTTTCTCTTATTATCATGCTGCTTTGCAGCATTGTTATTTTAATGCTCAGGCTCTTTGCCATAAGCTTTCTATAATTGAAGCTTTTTATTTATAAGCTAACAATTTCGAGTATTCTACCTCAATGAATGGCAAAAACCTAAATATAATAGAAGATCATGCTGGAAGACGCATTGATAATTATTTAATCAATGTTTATAAATCTCTTCCTAAATCAAAAATTTATAGCATGATTCGTAAGGGTGAGATAAGAGTTAACTCTGGTCGAATCAAACCTACATATAAGTTAAAACTAAATGATGAAATAAGAATTCCGCCATACCTAATCGACTTTGATAATAATCAGCCAGATATTAAGATTCCGCCTAGTAGGATTCGGGCATTTAATGAATCTATTATTTATCAAAATGAAGATTATATAGTTGTAAACAAAGAACCAGAATTAAGCGTTCACTCTGGAACAAATAATCAGTTCGGACTTATAGATATAGCTAGAGCTAAATTTCCTCTCCTAGAAATCGATCTGTGTCATCGAATAGATAAATCAACATCTGGGTGCGTATTGTTATCAAAAAATAAAATATTTTTGAGATATTTTAATAAACAACTTAAATCAAATGAGGTTGTAAAAAAATATGAAGCTATCTTGGTAGGGGTTCTTAAAAAAGATATACAGATAGAAACAAATATCGATATCTCTACAAAAGAACATCATCACAGAGTTCAAGAAGCAGAGGTTGGCAAAAAAGCAATTTCTGTATTCAAAGTGCTAAAAAAATTTCATTCATTTACCCATGCTGAAATACTTATTAGTACTGGAAGAATGCATCAAATTAGAGTTCAAAGCTCAAATCTTAACCACCCAATAGTCAACGATAAAAAGTATGGATTGTTTGATTTGAATAAATACATTGTTAAAAAAACATCAATAAATCGTCTTGCATTACATGCTTCATCTATTTCTTTTCAAGATCTAACCAAACAAACCGTTAGTTATCAAGCAACAAAAAATAATGAATTTGATATACTGCTTTCAAAGCTTAATAATTTAACTGTTAAAATTTAATTTATTCTGATAGGATGCATTTTTTTTAAAATATTATGGCAGTACAAAAAAGTAAAAAAACAAGATCAAAGCGTGGAATGATTCGTTCTCACGATCATCTGTCAGATCTGACATTATCTACTGACCCAGTGTCTGGTGAAAGGCATCTTCGTCATCAAATGACTGCTGATGGTTTCTACAAAGGCCGCTTAATAAAGGATCTAAGAAAACCAATCAAAGAAGTAGAGGATAACGAAGCTCAAGACTAACCATGTCTTTTCCTGCTTTTTTAGCGTTTCCCGGTCAGGGCTCACAACATTTATCTATGCTCTCAAAGGGTGGTCTATCTGAGATTGCTCTATCAAGTGAATATTCACCCGTACTAGAATGTTGCAGTGATCTAATATCTCATGATGCGTATAAATTAATTGAGGAGGGTCCTGAGGAATTAATTAATGAAACCTCAATAACTCAACCTCTTCTGCTACTTTGCTCTTATCTCCATTTTCAAAAATTACAAGATTCTATGGATATTGCTCCTGCATACTTTGCTGGTCATTCTTTAGGTGAATATTCTGCTTTAGTTGCTGCTAATTCAATACCGGTTAATGTAGCTTTAAAGTTGGTAAGAAAAAGGGGGGAGTTAATGGAATTAGCTCCAAAGGGATCAATGTCTGCAATCATGGGTTTAGAAGATAACATTATCAGTGAAATATGTTTAGCTGCATCAACAGGTGAAAATTCTCATGTCCAATGTGCAAATTTAAATTCACCAAATCAAACCGTCATATCCGGCCATGATGATGCGATAAATAGAGCGCAAGATTTATGCCTTTCTAAGGGTGCTAAACGAGCAATAAAACTTAAAGTTAGCATCGCATCACATAGCAAATTAATGCTTAGGGCTGCAGATGAATTTCAACAAGCACTCGAAGCTGTTGAATTCTGTATGCCTGATACAAAAATCATCCATAATGTATCTGTTGAAGCTGCATCATCACCACATGAAATCCAATCTTTATTGGTTTCACAATTACACTCGCCTGTTAGATGGGTTGAAATATGCGACTTCATAGCAACATTAAATTTACCAATTATTGAGTGTGGTCCAGGGAAAGTTTTATCGGGATTATTTAAATCAAATAAGCTTGATAGCTATTTTTCTACTTCTGACGAAGAATTTTATGAGAAGATAAATAATTATGGATAAAAAAATAGTTTTTATTACCGGGGTTTCAAGAGGCATAGGATTAGAGATTGCTAAATGCTTTTTAAATGATGGGTACTTTGTCATTGGCACTTCTAGATCAAATTTTAACCTTGGTGAAGCTCTAGACTCAGATCACTGTCTTCATATTCCTTTAGATGTTACAGATAGAGATCAAGTTAAAAATTGTATGGAGCAAATAAAGACACAGGAAAAAATTCCAAATGTACTAATTAATAATGCTGGGATAACCAAAGACCAGCTTTTTTTAAGAATGAAAGATGAAGATTGGGATGAAGTGATAAATTCTAATCTCACAGGTGTTTTTAATATCACTAAATTATTTATTAAATCTATGGTGAAGGATCGATCTGGAAAAATCATCAATATATCTAGTGTTGCTGGGTTAATGGGTAATCCAGGCCAAGTTAATTATTCTTCAAGCAAAGCAGGCTTAGGCGGTTTTACAAGGTCATTAGCAAAAGAGGTTGCTGCGAGGAATATAACAGTTAATTGTATTGCTCCAGGATTTATTGAAACTGATATGACAAATCATTTTAAGAGTGATGAATTAGATAATATATTAAAAACAATTCCAGCAAATAAAATGGGCAATCCGCAGGATATTGCTAATTTAGCCCTGTTTTTAGCTTCTTCGAGTGGTGATTATATTACTGGTCAGACAATATCCGTCGATGGCGGGCTTTATATGAATTGATGATTTTATATGTTTTTGGTAGAAATGTTGTAGAATAGATTTTTTTAAACGGAGGATGCCCTGTGAGTATCGAAGAAAGAGTAAGAAAAATTGTTTGTGAGCAGCTAGGTGTTGGCGATGATGAGGTTAAAAATGACTCTTCATTTGTCGATGACTTAGGCGCTGATTCACTTGATACAGTAGAACTTGTAATGGCTCTTGAAGAAGAGTTTGAGCTTGAAATTGCTGATGAAGAAGCAGAAAAAATTTCGACCGTTCAAGAAGCTGTAAATTACATAAATTCAAACAGCTAAACACTTCTTAAATGAAGCAACTACACAGAAGAGTTGTAGTTACTGGCTTAGGTATCCTTTCACCAATAGGTAACAATGTTGATGATGCCTGGAACTCATGCATTGAGGGTAAATCAGGCATAACAACTGTCGATATTGGATTAGCGAATAATCCAGTAAAAATTGGTGGTCGCTTAAAAGATTTTAATCCAGAGAATTTTCTTGACTCCAAAGAGATCAGACGAATAGATCCATTTATACAATATGGAATTATTGCTGCAAATCAGTCCATTGAACATTCTGGAATACTTGATTCCAACATTGATTTAACAAAAGTTGGTGTTAATTTTGGAGCTGGTATTGGTGGCATTGACACCATTGAAAAGAATAAAATTCTATTAGAAGAAAAAGGTTATAAGAAAGTATCTCCTTTTTTTGTTCCAGGCTCTATTGTAAATATGATATCTGGACTTGTTTCTATAAAACATGGTTTTATGGGTCCAAATACTTCAGTTGTAACTGCTTGTTCAACGGGAAATCATTGCATAGGGACTGCTGCTAGATCTATTTCATGTGGTGAGGCTGATGTAATGATAGCCGGTGGTGCGGAAATGGCATCAACACCGCTCTCAGTTGCAGGATTTATCTCTGCCAGAGCTCTTTCTATGAATTCAAACCCTGAAGCAGCAAGCAGACCATGGGATAAAGATAGAGATGGTTTTGTATTATCAGATGGAGCAGGATCATTGGTCTTGGAGGAGTATGAGCATGCTAAATCTCGAGGGGCAACAATTCATGCTGAAATAATTGGCTTTGGAACAAGCTCAGATGCTTATCATATGACAGCACCGCCTGAAGATGGCAGAGGGGCAGCCTTAGCTATGTCAAACGCAATAAATGATGCAGAAATTGACACATCAGAGATTGACTATATCAATGCGCATGGTACTTCAACGCCTCTGGGTGATATAGCAGAAACTGTTGCTTTGAAAAAAGTATTTGGCACTGATGTACCACAGATTAGCTCCACAAAATCTATGACTGGACATACATTGGGCGCAGCCGGCGCAATCGAATCAATTTTTTGTATTAAGGCTATTAATGAAGGCATTATACCTCCCACCATTAATCTTGATAATCCTGATCCCCTTTGTGATTTAAACTTCACGCCGCTTGTCTCTAGCGAGAAAAAGGTAGAAGTTGCAATGAATAACTCTTTTGGATTTGGGGGAACTAACTCTACACTTGTCTTCAAAAAAATCTAAATTTTCTTTTTTTTTACTTACCCTAGTGATAATTGTTATCGTTTTGGTGGGGTCTTCAGAGTCAATTGTTTATTCTAGAGCTCACGACAATCAAGAATTTTATAATGTTGAAGAGGGGGCTTCTTTAAATTCAATACTAGAGGATTTTGAATTACCGTTTCTTAAAAAAAATCTACTGAAGATATATTTGAAAAAAAATGGTATCAACGTTGCTCAAGCTGGATATTACAAGCTTAAAAATCAATCTTGGAAAGATTTTATTTCCTCAGTAACCAATGGTGATGTAGTTATATTCAAACTAAATATTCCAGCTGGTAAAAACTTATATGAACTTAAAGAAATACTTTTAAACACATATTTAGATAATGATTGTGATAATTTTGAATGTTTAAATGATACTTTTGAGTTTATTGAAGGAACATTAAAACCAGATACTTATTTTTATAAATATTCCTCTTCAATGGCCAATATATTAAATCAATCTCAAGTTGAATTTATTCAATTAGCAAAAAATCTATGGTCAAAGAAAAATCCTAATACGCCTTTAAAAAGTTTATCTGACGCCATCATACTTTCATCTATAGTCGAAAAAGAAGCAGGTAATGATGATGAGAAGACTGTAATAGCTGGTGTATTTCTACATAGATTGTCTATAGGAATGAGATTGCAGGCTGATCCAACTATTATTTATGGTTTATTGCCTGAATTTAATGGCGATATTACAAAAGCAAATCTTAGGGATAAGAACAATATTTACAATACCTATCAAATATCAGGCCTTCCTCCAACACCCATATCTACAATTAGCCAATCATCTTTAGAAGCAGTAATATTGGGTATGCAAAATGATTATCTATACTTTGTCGCTAAAGGTGATGGGACTCATAAATTTTCAAAAACTTATAAAGAGCACCTTGATGCAGTTAAAAAATATCAACTTAATTGAATTATGAAATTAATTACGTTTGAAGGAATTGAAGGAGTAGGCAAATCCACTCAAATAAATTTACTTCTAGAATGGCTTACGGCTAAAGGTTTTTCTGCAAAGCTTCTAAGGGAACCTGGATCAACCGAATTTGGTGAAAAAATTAGAAATTTACTTTTATCAAAAGAATCTAACATTTCAGCTCATACTGAACTATTGCTCATGTTTGCAGCAAGATCAGAGATGATTTCAGAGCATTTAATTGATAGCACATACGATTTCATTCTTTGTGATAGGTACTACCATGCGTCTATTGCTTATCAAGGATATGGGAGAAAACTTTCTCTTGATTTAATTGATACATTAATTAACGGTATAAATTGCCCATCACCTGACTTAACCATAATTTATGATCTTGATGTGAAGATAGGCTTTCAAAGAAAGGCTGATGATGACATTGATAGAATTGAGTCGTCAGGGGTTAATTTTTTTGAAGACGTAAGAAATGGTTATAAAGAATTAGCTGATGCGAGAGCAGAGGTAGAAATTTTGGATGCGTCTCAGTCAGTTGAATTAATTAGCGAACAAACTAAAAGTTTAGTTAAACGTCTATTCTAGAATGGCTGTAGATCGTTATCCCTGGTTAAAAGATGCAATCAATGCATATAAAAATATAAATTTTCCATCTTCTACAATTATAGAAGGTGAATCAGGCCTGGCTAAGCAGCAGCTTGCTAAATATTTTGCGCAAAAATTATTGTGTTCTGATGAGATAGGTCCTTGTAATAACTGCAACTCATGTAATTATTTTTTAGCCGGTTCACATCCTGATTATTGCTTTCTTGCTCAAGACGAGTGCTCTAGTGTGCTGCACACATATTCTAAAGCTAAAAAAGACTCATTAAATTCAAAAAAAATTGAAGGCATAAGAGCTTTGAATGAGTTCATTGCTATGACTAATTCGGTTTCTAAACAAAGAGTGGCAGTAATTTTCGATGCCCATTTAATGAATATTAATGCTCAAAATGCGCTGCTCAAAACCTTAGAAGAATTACCTGAGAACAAGCACATCTTTATAGTATCGAATCAACGTAAATATTTTTTAGCCACTATATATAGTCGATCGAGTTTAACTTCTATCAAAAATCCTGATTCACATAATCTCAATCAATGGATTTTAGATCAAGGTTATATCGATTTTTCAACATTAAATTTTGCTCCTGACTCTACTCCATTAGAAATTGAAAGGCTGATTAATAACGACATGGCTGGACAGTACATGGAGATTTCTCAGAACCTTAATTCTTATTGTCTTGGCAATACATCTACTCCTGACTTAATAAAATTTTATAAAGATACGAATATCTCATTTGATGAAAAGATTAACTCTATCATTCTTTTTCTAAAAACATGTATTGGAATCAATCAAGATTTTTATAAATCTCACCCTTCCATAACCTCCATGGATAATATGAGGCTAGATGCAGTTGCTGTTTCTGATTTAATTGAAGAGTTAGTAGATTATAAATATCAGCTTAATAAAGTGCCTGCTCTAAATGAGCAAATTGGTCTTAATAACTTTTTTTATAAAATTAAAAACCTTTTTAGTTAGGCTGTCGCACCACCATCAACAATAATTGTTTGGCCATTGATATATTTACCTGCATCAGAGGCTAACATAATTGCTGCACCAGCAACTTCATCAGGTTCACCAATTCTTCTCATTGGATGAGTGCTAGTGTAGTTATCATGAATGGCAGGATTCTCCCATAAACCCTTTGCAAAATCAGTTCTTATAAGACCTGGGGCAATGCTGTTAGCACGAATATTATGCTGACCATATTCAACTGCGATATTTTTTACCATTTGAATATCAGCCGCTTTACTCAAATTGTATGTGCCTATAAGGTTGTTACCTCTGGTTCCGCCTACACTTGAGATAATTATAATCACTCCATCTTTACGTTCAATCATTTGAGGTGTTACTAAATTAGTTAATATGTGATTTGCCTTAATATTGTTGTTCATCACTTTATCAAAAGCCTCTGATGGAATATCAGCCATTGAGCCCATGAATGGATTTGTTGCAGCATTGCAAATTAAAACATCAATTTTTCCAAGAAGTTTATTAGTCTCATCTACTAGATTTATGAGCTCTGATTCGTGAGCAATATTTCCTGCGATGGGGAAAGCTAGCTCAGATCCAAGTTCATTATTTATTTCATTTGCTGTATCCTGGCATGCTTCAATTTTTCTGCTTGAAATAATAACTTTGGCTCCATGAGATGCCGCATGGAATGCAATCGATTTACCAATTCCTTTTGATGAGCCTGTGATTAAAAATGATTTGTTTTTTAAATTAAATAATGACATTTAGCTTATAATCCTAATATGTTAAAAAATGTTGAAATATATTCTAAATCAAATTGTGTCTTTTGTGATAAAGCTAAACATTACTTTGTTCAAAATGACATTTCCTATATCGAGCACAATGTAGAAATTCCTGAAGTCTTTGAGGCTTTAATGTCCAGAAATCCTAATGCTAGAACGATGCCCCAGATTTTTGTGAATGATGAATTGATAGGTGGTTATACAGATTTGATGGAATGGATCGATAAATAAGGATTAAGTTATGGTTGCCTTTAATGATTTTTTATTGCTGTTAGATGGTTATCTAAGTGGTTCCTGGTGGTTCCCTGCATTTCTAATAGGCACAGGTATATTTTTTACTGCCTACTTAGGCTTCCCTCAATTTAAATTCTTCAGTCATGGCTGGAGAATTGTTACTGGTAAGTACGCAAAAAATGATTCCAAAGGTGAAACTACACCATTTGAAGCTTTGACAACAGCTATGTCTGGTGCTGTGGGCACTGGCAATATTGGTGGAGTTGCTTTGGCAATATGGATTGGTGGTCCTGCGGCTATATTTTGGATGTGGATAACTGCAATTTTTGGTATGACCACTAAATTTGTCGAAGTGACAATGGCCCATAAATACAGAACTACACTTTCTGATGGCTCCATTTCAGGTGGACCAATGTATTATATTGAAAAAAGTTTTAATAAGAGATGGGCAGGTGTTCTATTTGCTGCCTTGATGATGATATGCGCTATTGGCTCAGGTAACATGCCGCAGATCAATAATATAGCAAGCGTTCTTGATTCAACTTTTAGCATTCCCAAACTAGCTACAGGCTTAATTTTAGGATTTATGTTGTGGTTGATTATTTCGGGCGGAATTAAGAGAATTGCTAAAATAGCGAGTAAATTAGTTCCATTTATGGCTGTGATCTATTTTGGAGGAGCTTTAGTTGTCGTGGTCGAGAATTATCAAAATATTATTCCTTCCTTTCATTCTATATTTTCTCAAGTTTTTTCTGGTTCTGCTGCTGCTGGGGGTTTCTTGGGCGCTAGTTTTGCAATGAGTTTAAAGTTAGGAGTTGCAAGAGGATTATATTCCAATGAGGCTGGTCAAGGCTCATCACCAATTGCTCATGCATCTGCAAAAACTGAACATTCAGTAGAGCAAGGGATGGTATCAATACTAGAGCCTTTTATAGATACGATTGTTGTTTGTAGTGTTACTGCTCTTGTCATCCTATCCAGTGGTGCATGGATCGAGAAATATGAAAATACATTTGAACGATCCTCAATGGCAATTTTTGAAGGCAAGTATTCTGAATCTAATACAAATGATGTAGAGGAGCTAGGTAAGTATATTCTTGATGCTAGAAAATTTACCAATGATACAACATCAGTTAAAAATTTTTCTGGAAACTTATCCATTGATAATGGAGAAATACAACAAGCTGATGTGACAATTTTTCATAATAATTCAATAGCTGAAGATGTGACTTTTTACAAAAACGGTGAATTGTTTAAAGGAGCTCTTGAAATACTCAATGGAGAAATCAAAGATTCATCAATCACAGTTAATGGAAAATCTTTAATACATTCAGCTGAACTTACATCAAAAGCTTTTGGATCAGGGGTTCTTGGAAAATATGGAGAATACATTGTTGCCATTGGATTGCTCTTATTTGCATTTTCTACAGCTATAGCTTGGTCTTATTATGGAGATCGATCTACGGCATATATTTTCGGAGAAAATGCTGTCCCTTGGTATCGAATGATTTATGTAATTTGTTTTATAGCTGCAGCCATTATTGATACAACGGTTGTTTGGAATATTGCATATGTGGTAGTTGCGCTTGTAACAATACCAAATTTATTTGCTTTATTTATCCTTAGAAAAGAGATGAAGGAGCAAGTTACAAGTTATGTGATTGAAAAGTAGATTAATGTGATCTATTTTTTAATTCTTCAAGAACATCACCATAACTAAGATTTAATTTTCTTAGCATTACTAAGAGGTGATACATTAGGTCAGCCATTTCATCGATAACTCGTCCATCATTAGTTACCGCTGAAATTGATACTTCACCAGCTTCTTCGGTAACTTTTTTAGCAATTTCTTTTATTCCCTCTTTATAAAGTTGATACGTATATGAGGATACATTACCTTCTTTAAATCTAGCATCTATAGTTCTCTCTAAATCATTGGTAATGTTAAGCGAGGAGGGTGCATCAAGAAAGCATGAATTATTATTTAAATGACAGGTTGGCCCAGAATTTTTAGCTAACACTAACAGGGTGTCCTTATCACAATCATGAATAATATTCTTAATAGCTAATTTATTTCCAGAGGTCTCACCTTTGGTCCATAGCTTTTTTTTACTTCTACTGTAAAAGGTAGCAAAGCCTGATGATTGAGTAATCATCAATGCTTCTTTATTCATGTAACCCAACATTAAAATTTCCAGAGTTTCATAATCCTGAATGATAGCTGGCATTAAACCATCAACCTTTTCCCAATCTAAAGTTATCATTTTCATATCCTTATATTTATTTTGTTACTTTTAAGAACTTCTTTAATCTCGCCTATAGAGTACTTATTTCTATGAAATATGCTTGCTGCTAGTGCACCATCCACATTCGTTTTCTTGAAAACATCAATAAAGTCTTGAGGACCACCAGCTCCCCCTGAAGCAATCATTGGAATTGAGCAAAATTTCTCAAGTGTTTGAAGCAGATCTATATCATAGCCTTGCTGAATCCCATCTTGGCCCATAGCATTTATCACAACCTCTCCAGCACCAAGCTCTTGCACTTTAACCAGCCAATTGCTTGCTAAAATATCTGTTGAATAAGCAGTTTTCTCATTACCAGTTTTTGCAAAAAGGTAAGCTTCATTATTAATAATTTTGACATCCATACCTATCACTACACACTGCGACCCAAATTCATCGCTCAATTCTTTTATTAATTTTGGATTAACTAGAGCGGGGGTATTAATTGAAATTTTATCAGCTCCTAGGTTTAATATTTCTTTAGCATCCTCTAAAGTTTTAATCCCACCAGCAACGCAAAAGGGAATATTAATAACTTCAGCAATTTTTGATACCCACTCTCTATTTACTGTAGATTCCTTGGTGCTGGCTGAAATATCGTAAAATACCAACTCATCAGCACCATCGTTAGAATACTTTTCAGCTAAGTCTAAGATTGAACCAACAATTTTATGATTTTTAAATTGAACACCTTTGACAACCATGTCTCCTTTAACATCCAAACACGGAATTATTCTTTTAGTAATCATTAGCTAAATCTCTTAATGAGATATTTTTTTCATAAATAGCTTTGCCGATAATTGCTTCTTTAATGTTCATCGATTTTAAGATATTTAAATCATCAAGAGACCTAATACCTCCTGATGCAATAAGATTTATTGATGGGAATAGATGCAAAAGGTCTCTATAAACATCAAAACTAGGTCCTTGCATTGCACCATCTAAAGAAATATCAGTGGCAAGGATATTAGAATAAAATGGTTGATCAGATAAGAACTGATACAACGGAATATCACTATTATCTTGCCAACCATGAGTATAAATAGTGGGAGTGTTGTTAATTAGCTTAAAATCTAACGCTAACACTATCTGACTTGCATCAAAATTATTCTTTAGGTCTTGAATAAAATTTCCTTGGAATAAAGCTGTGCCTAATATAATTCTAGACACCCCGATTTCAACCATTTTTTCAACCTGTTGAATTGTTCTAATGCCTCCACCAACTTGGATAGATATATCAGAAATTTCAAGAATTTCAGTAATTACATCTTTGTTTAATTGGTTTCCAGTCTCAGCACCATCCAAATCAACTATATGCAAGTAATTGAGCTGATGAGACTTAAAAATATTTACTTGGGCTATAGGATCATGATTATATTCGGTGACTTCTTTGAAATCACCTTTGAGCAATCGAACACAACGACCATTTTGTAGATCAATAGCTGGTAATATTTTCATTGTAATTAAAAAAATAATCTAGAAATTTTTGGCCCGCTAGAGATGATTTTTCGGGATGAAATTGGCATCCATAAAAGTTATTTGATTGAACAGCAGCTGAATAGGGCAAGCTATAATCTGCCGTAGCTAAAGCATAATTAGAAATTGGAGAGTAATAACTGTTAGCAAAATAGTAGTAGTCATCAAGTTTGTTTTTATTACTATCATTAAAGGTAACTTTATTCCATCCCATCTGTGGAACCTTAATATTTATGTCAGGTTTAAATTTCTTGATATTTCCTGCAATAATTCCCATGCATTCTGTGTCATGTTCTTCAGAATGCTCAAAAAGTACATGCATGCCAATGCAAATTCCAAGAACCGGCTGAGTTAGATTTTTGATAGTTGGTATCAGACTATTAGATTTAAGGCTATTCATAACACTGCTAGCTGATCCAACACCGGGTAAAATAACAAACGAAGCATTTGATACAACATCTTTATTATTTGTAATAATAGTTTTCATGCTTCTAAGCTCAACGGCTCTTTGAACTGACCGAAGATTTGCGCCCCCACAATCAATAATTGCTACTGTCATAAAATCCCTTTTGTGGACGAGGATGATGTTGATTCGATCACTACAGCTGACTTCAAACATCGAGCAAAGGTTTTGAATGTAGCTTCAAGTAAATGATGTGAATTTTTACCAGTTGTCTCGATATGACATGTCATTGCAATTGAATTAATTAAAGATATAAAAAAATGTTCAAACATTTCTGTTGGAAAGTCGCCAACATAATCTCTTAATTTTGAACACTTAAAATTGAGGTATCTTCTAGAGCTTAAATCTATGCTCACGATACTTTTGACCTCATCCATAACCAAGATTTCACTTGATGCATATCGCGCTATCCCAATTCTATCTCCAAGAGCATTGTTTATTGATGTGCCCAAAGCAATGGCAATATCCTCAATTGTATGATGTTCGTCTATTTCTAAATCACCCAAGCAGGTTAAATTTAAATCTATAGAGCCATGTTTTGAAAATTGCTCTAAAAGATGGTCTAAATAATTTAAACCGGTTTGAATATTATAATTACCTGAACCATCAAGATTTAAGTTGATATATATATTAGTTTCATTCGTTTTTCTGATTTCGCTATAGCTTCTAGATACTGCTTTCTTTGATGCTATGTCTTCTCGTATTTTAACCGCTTGCTGATGTCCATCTAAAGTTTCTGCTCGAGCCATTTCAATTACAGTATCCTTGAGATTATTAAAGCCTTCCGCAGAGGCTGTTTGAACACTTATATGCTTCCCGAAATCACTAACACTTAAACCTGAGTGAACTTTCGCTTGACCACTGGTTGGTAATACATGATTTGAACCTGAAGAATAGTCACCAAATGATTCTGGGCTTAACGCTCCACAAAAAATTGATCCTGCATTGTTAATCTGTATTAAATATTTAGAATAATCTTCATCTAATAAAATAAGGTGCTCAGGAGCGCATTCATTTATTAAACAGATAGTATCTTTGAAAGATTTAGCCTTGATCAACAAAACATTTTTGATACTTTTGGATAGGACGTTCTGCCTAGCTAAGTTACTCATTTGTTTCGAGATCTCAGCTTTGATCTTCTTCAGCAGACTAAGATTATTAGAAATGATGAAGGCTCTTGAATTTGGATCATGCTCTAATTGAGATAAAGCATCAGCCGCTGCAATAGAAATTTTATCAAGATCATTAGTGACTATCATTACTTCACTTGGTCCTGCCGGAAGGTCTATCGCAACATCATTAGAGCAAAGTTTTTTTGCCTCATTCACATATGAATTGCCTGGCCCAAATATCTTATTCACTTTGGGGATAATTGTAGTGCCATATGCCATAGCAAAAATCGCTTGAGCACCTCCAACTTTATATATATTTTTTACTCCATAGAGTTTAGCTATCCATAATATTTCAGGAGCTACTAGGCCATTTTTATTTGGAGGAGTGCAAATTATAATATTCTTACATCCAGCCACTGTAGCTGGTATTAGTTGCATTAATAACGATGAGATTAATGGAGCGCTACCTCCAGGAACATAGATACCAACCGAATCAATGGATCTAAACTCCTTCCAGACTTTGATGCCTTTTGTTGTTTCAACAGGGGTTCCTATAAGTCCTTTTTTGTCATTTTCACAAATAGTTTTTATGTTAGCTGCTGAGCTAAGAATTGATTGTTTTAATTTGTCAGAAACCAATAGATCAGACTTTGATATTTCTGATTTCTTAACTTTATAAGATTTTGGTGACTTAGTATTTAATTCTTGATTAATTTTATCAAAAGCAGATGTGCCTTGACTTAAAACAAGATTTTTAAACTTCAGGACTGTCTCAGAAACATTATCAGTCGAAATATCTTTTATAGACCATTCTATTTTCTTCGATGAAGATGAGCGATTAATAATTTTCATTTAATTTAATATTTTCTCAACAGGCAAAACTAAGATTGAAGATGCTCCATTAGATTTAAGCTTTTCCATTGTTTCCCAAAACACAGGCTCCTTGCATAATGCATGTATTGCTACTTTGTTATCTTTTTGTAGCGGAATGATTGTTGGAGAATCTGCGCCAGGAAGTAATTTACAAATTTTTTCAATTGAATGACTATGGGCATTCAACATAACATATTTGCTTTCTGCAGCATTAATAACGCCCTCAAATCTTTTTATCAAGCTAACAACATTATTTTGCCTAATTTTATTTAACGTCACTGGAGAAATTAAAACAGCTTCAGAATCCATGAGTGAATTGAATTCAACCAAGTTATTAGCTTCAAGGGTAGCACCTGATGAAACTAGATCGCATATACAATCCGCAATACCAATATAAGGAGTTAGCTCCACAGAGCCATTAATCTTAATAACCTCAGCAGTTATTGAATTTTTTTTCAGATATTTTTTAACTAGTGCAGGATAAGAGGTGGCTATCTTTTTATTTTTAAGAGACCTTAACTTCGAATTTAATGGTTTTGCAAATGCTAGTTTGCATTTAGAAAATCCTAATTTTAATAATGGTTTGGCAGTAATTTTATTATTTGTAGCTGCTTGTTCAGCTAAGACATTTTCACCAACAATTCCAAGGTCAGCCACACCTTTAGACACAAGAGAGGGGATGTCATCATCTCTAACTAGCAATATATCTATATTCATATTTGAAGATCTAGCCAAAAGACGCTCTCCATTCGCTGAAAAATTAATACCAGATTTGATTAATAGGTTTTTACTATTTTCGTAGAGCCTGCCTTTCCTTTGAATCGCTATAGTTATTTTTGATTGCATGATGTTAGCCTTTTTTTAATACTTTTATATAGCCTTGGTTGGTCTCTTTAAATAGAAACCTTGCTACTCGTGTTACGGTTGCTGTAGATGTATTAAGTTTAGATGCAATATCTCTGTATGTAGATTTGCCTTCGTATAATAACTTAGCTACTTCCCAGCGTTCTTCCATGGCTTCTATTTCTGATGGTGTGCACAAATCCAGTAGGAAATTCTCTATATCTTTTGATGAATTTAGTTCTTTTAATACTTTTGATAATTTCATAACGCGATTCTATATGTTTTAGCATGCTAAAACAACTATACAAACTAATAAATATAAAAATGTTTAAAATAGGTTAGAATTATTAAAAATAAGGAGATCAAATGACTATTTCAATAAATGATAATTTTCCAAATCAAGAATTAAGAATCTTAATTGATGGAGAAGTTCAAAATGTAAATTCAGCAGACTACTTCTCTGGAAAAAAAATTGTTTTGGTGGGAGTTCCTGGTGCTTTTACACCAACATGCCATCTTTCTCATTTACCAGGTTATATAGACAACTTACAAAAGTTTCAAGATATGGGGTGCCACGTTACATTTATAGCAGTAAATGATCCGTTCGTAATGAAATCATGGTCTGAAGCATCCAATGCAAATGGGATCGATATGTTAGCAGATGGTAATTGTGATTTAACCAATGAACTAGGCTTAACAATGGACGGCTCTGCTTTTGGTCTTGGCAATAGATGTAAAAGATTTGCGATGATAATTGATAATGGGATTGTTCAATCTATTGATATAGAAGAGCCAGGAGCCATGGACGTTTCATCGGCTGAATCACAACTTGCTAAAATCTAAAAAAAAATACTTATTTGTAGGATTAGGTACCATGGGCTATCCCATGGCAGGCCATTTATCAAAAAATCAAGATTTTGATATTTATGTTTATAACAGAACTGAAGCTGTTTCAGATAAATGGTTGAGTGAATATAAAGGTTTGAAGTTCAATCTAACTGATTCTAATAATATTCAATTTAACGGTTTAATTACCTGCCTTAAAAATGATGAGGCTATTGTCGATCTTTTGCTTAAAAAGAGATTGATTTCATGTCTAAATAAAAATTCATTTGTGCTTGATCATTCAACCACCTCCTTAAACCTTATAGAGTTAATTACCTCTGATAAGTGTGTGATTAAAAATAATATTTCTTTCTTTGATGCTCCAGTTAGTGGTGGAGAGGCAGGAGCCATAAATGGCGTTCTATCTGTAATGTTTGGCGGACCAAAAAATAAAGTCTCTACTATAAAAAAAATAATGAATGCTTATTCACAATCAATTGTTCATATTGGACCTAGTGGTCATGGTCAATTAACAAAAATGGTTAACCAAATATGTATAGCTGGTTTAATTCAAGCTTTATCTGAGGGAATGTCACTTGGCAAATCTGTAAATTTAAATATGAAAAAAGTATTTGAAGCTATATCTAAAGGTGCAGCTCAATCTTGGCAAATGGATAACAGATTTGAAACGATGGTAAATGAACAGTTTGATTTTGGTTTTGCAGTAGATTTAATGATTAAAGATCTGAAAATTGCATTAAAAGAATCTAGAGATAATAACCTTAATCTAAAAATATCAAATCAAGTTCTAAAGCAATACAAGAAACTCTCCAAGCAAGGGGACGGAGATTTAGATACATCTAGTCTGATTAAAATAATAAACACATAAAAAAAGCCTGCAGAGCAGGCTTTTAAGAAAGTTATAAGTACTATCTATTATCTTTTAGCCAAAGAGGCAAAATTGCAATTAATAGACCAGAGATTAAATATGCCATTCCTATCGGACCTGGATTTGTCATAAATTCTCCTCCATACATTTCAACGAATTGACTTGCTAATGGACTTAATTCAGTGCCAGATTCCTCTAAATTAGATAAAGCTGATGCTTGAACAACCCAACTATTCAATGCTCTTGTGATAACCATCCATCCAAATGCAAAGCCAGATAAAGCAAAAACAGAAATAATTGCCTTCATTAATACTGGAGCATCATTCTCCCTTGCAACGCTTGCAAATCTTGCAGCAATCCATATACCAATGGTTACAGAAAGAATCATTGTTGCATTCGCACCTCTTGCAGTTTGAAATATATTCCACATGTCTAATTCCATAATTTTCTCCAAAATTAGTACCTCTTTATTAAGGTATGTGTAAATAATACACTAAGATTAATTTTCATTCTCAATAAATGTTATTCATGTAACAATAAATTCATGCATAACAATTATTGGCGCTCTAATCTTAAAATTGTTTCAATATTATTGATTATTTGGTTTCTTGTTTCATTTGGTTTTGGAATTATATGGTCGGATTTTCTTGACCAATTTCAAATTGGTGGATTTAAACTTGGTTTTTGGTTTGCTCAACAGGGGAGTATTTATTTTTTTGTTTTATTGATCTTTGTTTATATATATCTGATGAACAAATTGGATAAAAAACACAAAGATAATACGGAAAAAGAATCCTAATTACTATGGATACTCAGTTACTCACTTATATATTTGTTGGCGCATCTTTTGCCTTATATATTGGTATTGCTATTTGGTCTCGTGCATCTTCAACAAATGAATTTTATATAGCTGGTAAGGGTGTACATCCAATTGCAAATGGTATGGCAACTGCCGCTGATTGGATGTCTGCTGCTTCTTTTATTTCAATGGCTGGTCTAATTGCTTTTCTAGGTAAAGATGGATCAGTCTATTTGATGGGTTGGACTGGTGGATATGTGCTCTTAGCTCTATTGTTAGCTCCTTATTTAAGGAAATTTGGTCAATACACTGTTCCTGATTTTATTGGTACAAGGTATTACTCAAATGCAGCAAGGTTGGTTGCAGTAATTTGCCTAATATTTGTCTCATTTACCTACGTAGCTGGTCAAATGAGAGGTGTTGGTATTGTATTCTCAAGATTTCTTGAGGTTGATATTAATCTAGGGGTAATCATTGGTATGTGCATAGTATTCTTTTATGCAGTCTTAGGAGGCATGAAAGGCATCACATACACTCAAGTAGCACAATATTGCGTATTGATTTTTGCTTATTTAGTTCCCGCAATATTCATCTCTATTCTAATGACTGGCAATCCCATTCCTCAATTAGGTTTTGGAGATACTCTTGTTAATAGTGATGTTTATCTATTAGATAAATTAGACAAAGTCACAACTGAACTTGGATTTATTGCATATACGGAAAATGCTAAATCAAACATTGATATTTTTTGCATTACCGCTGCATTGATGTTTGGAACAGCTGGTTTACCGCATGTGATAGTTAGATTTTTTACTGTCCCAAAAGTAAGTGATGCGAGGAAATCAGCTGGATATGCTTTGATCTTTATTGCTATTTTATACTCAACTGCTCCAGCAGTTTCTGCGTTTGCTCGAATGAACTTCATTGATTCTGTTCAGGAGGTGCAATACAAAGAAGCCCCAAGCTGGTTTAAAAATTGGGAAAATATTGGATTAATTGCATGGAAAGATAAAAATAATGATCAGCTAATCCAATACTCATCTGGTAATGCTTTAGAGGGCGTAAAACCTAATTTTGCTGATGGAAGAGGGGTCTCTGGAGAAAGATTAGTTAATAACAATCCAGATTTAACAAGCACCAATGAGGTTTATATTGATAGAGATATAATGGTGCTAGCTAATCCTGAAATAGCTAAATTGCCAGGCTGGGTTGTTGCATTGGTAGCAGCAGGCGCATTAGCTGCAGCACTATCGACTGCTGCTGGTCTTTTGTTAGTGATATCTGCATCAATTTCACATGATCTTTTGAAAAAAACTTTCATGCCTCAAATAACTGAAAAACAAGAACTCTTCTATGCACGTTGTTCTGCAGCTGTTGCAATATTTATTGCAGGGCTGTTTGGTATATATCCACCCGGGTTTGTAGCACAAGTAGTAGCTTTTGCGTTTGGTTTGGCTGCAGCTACAATATTTCCTGCACTATTGATGGGCATATTTTATAAAAGATTAAATAAAGAGGGTGCAATAGCGGGAATGCTTGCTGGCTTGGTTATTACCTCTGCATATATTATTTATTTTAAGTTTCTTAATGTTCACATGAATTCAGCTGATAATTGGTTTTTAGGAATATCACCTGAAGGGTTTGGTTTCGTTGGTATGATAATAAATTTTGTTGTTGCTCTTTGTGTTTCCTTTTTCTTTACCAAACCACCTGCGGACATTTATCATTTAGTAGACAAAATTCGACAGCCATAGATATTTACTTTATGAAGAAAACTTTTAAATTTATAACAATTATTTTAGTAATAGCATTAGTTTTCTTCCAGTATTCCCGCAACTCAACTCCTGAAATTAATTATGAAAGATTTAATCTAATAGCCCCTGGAATATTAAGAACACCAGATGAGCGATTTATAAACATTATAGATTATCCATTTAAACCAAATTATCTAATAATTGGAGATACTAGAGTTCATTACTTAGATGAAGGTCCTAGAAATGGAGAAATTATCTTCCTTCTTCACGGAGAACCTGCTTGGAGTTATTTATTTAGAAAAATTATTCCAACTCTTACTGAGGCAGGGTATAGAGTCATTGCACCAGATATGGTTGGATTTGGTAAATCTGATAAATATATTTCAATTGATGATTATTCCCATCAAATGCATGTTGATAAAATGACGCAATTAGTAAGAATGCTAGATCTAAATAATGTTACAGCGCATCTTCATGATTGGGGTGGATTGGTAGGATTTAGAGTCATTGCTGAAGAACCAGACAGGTTTTCGCGGATAATTTCATCAAATACAAGCTTAATAGCTCCTGGACATGGTTTTTTTAGAAATTTGATGACTTACATTAGTTATCCGTTATTTAAAGTTGGAATCTGGTTTCAGGGCCCAGCAACATGGGAAGAATTTATTGGTGGTGATGGCTTTACAGGATGGATAAGATATTCAAGATATACAGACAACATCGATGTTGGTGGTGTAATGCAAACCTTAGGAAATGTAAGTGATGCGGAAAGAATAGGGTATGAGGCACCTTATCCCAACGCTACTTACAAAGCTGGTGCACAAATCTTTCCATATTTAATTCCTAGTGAGTTAAGAAAAAATGAAAAAGCATATAGGGAAGTTTTTGAAAAATGGAACAAGCCATTTCTCATAGCAAATAGTGATAACGATCCAGTTACCAGTAACAATCCAAGAATGGTAGAAATGTTAAAGAGAGTCCCATCAGCTCAGGAAATTGTTATTGAGGGACCTGGGCATTTTCTTCAAGAAGAAGCAGGCCCTGAATATGCTCAGTTAATAATTGACTTTATTAATGGAAATCCAAAGCCATTTAGCAAAGAAAGAGTAGTATCGAATATAAACCTTTAATATTAGATTACTTCGCATAATATATATTATGTTAAATTATATATATTAAGATCTCGATGGAATACCTTTAACTCTTTGGAGAGTTATATCAGTAGCGTTTCTTCTATGTTTGCTAAGCTCTTGATATCCCTCATCAGCCCACCAGCTATCTGCATCTTCCTCTGATGGAAAAGAAAATAATATTACACGATCAAACTGTTTTGGATTCTCTCCTTCAAGACATATTGGCGAATCATCAAATGTGATAAATGTTCCATTGTATTTCTTTAGGAATGGAAAAAAACCTTTTTCATATATTCTATATTCATCTCGATCATCTATTTTTAAGTTAACCACCATATACACGCTTATACTTTCTGACATAAATATCTCCTATGGTTTATTGTTTTGTAAAAACAAACGAATGTAAATAAATCTTATATATATTTAATAACTTAAACTTAAATTAATTAGTGTAAAATACGAATATATGGCAAAAGAAGACAATTTAGAATTTGAGGGTGAAGTTATTGAAACTCTTCCTAATACCACCTTTAAGGTGAAATTAGAGAATGACCACATAATTGAAGCTCATATATCAGGCAAAATGCGTAAGCATTACATTAGGATTTTGACTGGTGATAAAGTGAAAGTTGAAATGACGCCATATGATCTAACAAAAGGAAGAATAACTTTTAGAGGACGTTAGGCTTTAGATTTAGCTGTTTTCTTTTTAGCGCTAAATTTCACTTCATTAGCAACTAAATCAACTTTTATTTGCCCACCTTTACTAAGTTCACCAAATAAAACCTTATCAACTAATGGCTTCTTGATTTTATTTGTAATAAATCTCTCCATAGGTCTTGCGCCCATTTCTTTGTTATAGCCATTTTCAGCAATCCAATTTAGAACTTTTTTCGAGTAAATTAGTTCCACACTCCTTGCATCAAGCTGCGCTTGAAGTTTTGTAAGGAATTTATCAACAATTGATAATATAACTTTCATAGGTAGATAATTGAATTGTATGATTTCATCTAATCGATTTCTAAACTCAGGAGAAAATAGTTTCTTAAGCGATAATAACGCATCTGATTCATTAGATTGATCACTAAAACCAATACTTTTCTTTTCTAATAGGTCTGCGCCAGCATTTGTAGTCATAACTACAATAACATTCCTAAAGTCTGCTTTTCGCCCATTGTTGTCAGTCAAAACTCCAGAATCCATTATTTGAAGCAATAAATTAAATATATCTGGATGAGCCTTTTCAATTTCATCTAGCAAAAGGACGCAATGTGGGTTTTGAACTACAGCTTCAGTCAAAAGCCCTCCTTGATCAAAGCCTACATAGCCTGGAGGTGCGCCAATCAATCTTGAAACAGTGTGTCTTTCCATATATTCAGACATGTCAAATCTTACAAGCTCAATGCCCATAATATGAGCTAATTGAGTGGTGATCTCTGTTTTTCCAACGCCTGTTGGGCCAGCAAATAAAAATGAACCGATGGTCTTATTATCATCTCTGAGCCCTGCTCTAGATAATTTAATAGCGTTAACCAGGCTCTTTATAGCTGTATCCTGACCAAAAATAACAGTTTTAAGATCAGATTCTAATTTCTGGAGATTGATTGACTCTTGACTAGATATAGTTTGCTCAGGAATTTTAGATATTTTTGAGATAGTTTTTTCAATATCTACCTGTTTTACGGTTATTTTTTTTGAATTTTTCCTTGAGATATTTAGCAAAGCTCCTGTTTCATCTATCAAATCAATTGCCTTATCAGGTAAAAATCTATCATTTAAAAAACGCTTAGATAAAGTAACAGCTGAATTTATAGATTCACCAGAATATTTTACATTGTGATGGTCCTCAT
>ERZ1027294.1-NODE-1-length-146773-cov-18.915879_pt1 | contig 146773 bp, 146 predicted proteins | sample MGYA00520857_ERZ1027294 | MGnify/ENA primary metagenome ERZ1027294 (study PRJEB33307, sample SAMD00078850) | marine metagenome | biome: aquatic biome; feature: sea water; material: coastral sea water | place: Japan | collected 2015-01 | depth 1 m m ... | reverse complement strand
ACCTTGCTCATTTAGTAGATCAAGATAGTTTTTTAGAGTTTGGTCAATTTGCAGTTGCCGCACAACGCAGCCGTCGAGACTATGAAGAGCTTCAAGATAAGACCAATGCCGATGGCATTATTACTGGTTTTTGCTCTGTCAATTCAGCATTAGTTGGGGCAGAAAACTCTCAAGCTGTTGCAATTGTTTATGATTATTCTGTCTTGGCTGGAACGCAAGGTGCTTTTCATCACTTAAAGCTGGATCGTATCTGCGATCAAGCCAAAGAGTTTGAGCTCCCAATTGTAATTTTTACAGAAGGGGGTGGTGGTAGACCAGGAGATACAGATGTTTTGATTCAGATGGCTGGATTACACATACCATCTTTTTCTACTTGGGCTCAATTAACTGGCAGCTCTTTAAAAATTGCAGTAAATAATGGCTATTGTTTTGCAGGCAATGCTGCATTATTTGGCTGTTCAGATTTCAGGATTGCAACTAAAACTTCATGGATTGGCATGGCTGGTCCAGCCATGATAGAAGGGGGTGGGCTGGGAGTATTTGAGCCAACTGACATAGGGCCTGTTTCAGTGCATGAGCAGAATGGAGTCGTAGACTATATCGCTGACAATGAAGAGGAGGCAACTTTGATTGCAAAAAAACTCCTTTCATATTTTCAGGGCTCTGTCAGTGAGTTCTCTGTTTGTGATCAGGAAATTCTTCGTAATATCATGCCTGAGGATAGACGTTACACCTATGAGGTTAGAGACATTATTAATACGATAGCCGATGAGGGCAGTTTTTTGGAACTGAAAAAAAATTATGGTCAAAGCATTGCCACAGGTTTCATTAGAATAGAGGGCAAACCTTTTGCTCTTCTTGCAAGTGATTGTCAAAAACTTGGAGGCGCAATAGACTCTGAGTCTGCTGAAAAAGCTGCTGAGTTTATATCTGTTTGTAATGATCATGGCCTTTCAATTCTTGTTCTTGCTGATACACCTGGATTTATGGTTGGTCCAGCAAGTGAAGAAGGTGGAGCCGTCAGAAGAATGGCATCGCTATTTAAGCAAGGAGCAAACATTGACGTTCCGCTTGTGGCTATCTTTCTTCGAAAAGGATATGGATTAGGAGCACAAGCTTTAGTTGGAGGAAGTTTGCATAATCCTGTATACACCGCAGCTTGGCCGACAGGAGAATTTGGCGGCATGGGCATTGAAGGTGCTGTAAAACTGGGATATAAAAAAGAACTAGAGAGTATTGAAGATCTTGATGAGCGTAAAGAACTATTTGATAAGCTTGTCGCAAAAATGTATGAGGTTGGTCAGGCAATAGAGGCTGCATCTTTTCTAGAAATTGACGCTGTGATTGATCCAGCAGAAACAAGACAAACTGTGCTCAAAGCTTTTAAATCAGCACAGGGAAATTTATGAAAAAAATCTTTACCGCTTTATTAATTATTCTTTTGCTTTTATGGGTTCCGTACTTTATCCAAACATATAACCTTAAAACTTTAACTGCATCAGATCTTCCCGCTGAGGGTGGTTGGGCTTCTCTGGAAGAAGGTAATCTATATTACCGCTGGTATTATCCAAAGGAAGCAGCTGCCAACAATGAAACAGTTGTGCTTGTTCATGGATTTTCAACTCCTCATTTTGTCTGGGATGGAATGAAAGGCTTTTTATTAGATGCAGGTTATTCAGTTCTTGTATTTGATCACTATGGCCGAGGATACTCAGAGAGACCAAGGATTAAATACACCAAGGATGTTTTTGTTCAATCTCTTAAAGGATTACTAGATTCTCAAGCAATTTCTAAACAGGTGCATTTGGTTGGTTATTCAATGGGTGGACCGATAGTTGGCCACTTTACCAATGAATTTCCTGGCATGGTTAAAAGCATGTCTTTGATTGCTCCAGCAGGTTTTATGCTTGAAAATCCAACCAAGGATTGGTGGATCATGAAACCTTTAATTGGTGAATGGTTTTTAAATGTTTTTGGCTCTAGACTGGTCTTTCAAGGTAATGAAGAAAACGATGAGCCGCCTAGGAATGATCCATTGGCTTTATCCAAAAAAGATTTTATTAAGAAAGCCGGGATACAGATGCAATATAAAGGCTTTATCCATGCCTTGCTATCAACTGCCCGCAATTTCAATTTATTTAGTACGCAAGAAATGTTTGCTGAGGTTGGAAATTTAAATAAGCCAACTCTTACTATTTGGGGCACTGATGATGGCGTTGTTCCATTTAAAGGCAGTGAAGAGCTCATGCTTCACATTCCGCAATCCGAGTTATTGGTTTTGGAGGGAGGCAAGCATGATATTACTTACGCTGAACCTTCATTGGTTGGGAAAGCTATCCGTGATTTTCTATTAACTCAGGCTAAGGCTGAAGCTTAACAATACTTTTTTCTAACATTGCTTTTTTGTTTTCAGCGTCCGCAATTTTTGCTTTTTCTTTATCCACAACTGCAGCTGGAGCCTTCTCAACAAATTTTTTGTTGGCTAGTTTAGAGGTAATAATCTTAATATCATTCTCGACACTCTCGAGCTCCTTTTGAAGCCGTGCCATTTCTTCTTCAGGATCAATCAACCCCTCCAATGGAATAATTAATTTATATCCACTCATTGTTTTTTCAATTGATTCAGCTGGGACATTGTCGGTAAATTCAATTTCATCTAATTTTGCAATACCAGCAATCACGGCTTCATTTTCATGAATAACTGCTTGTATTTCAGAGTTGAGATCAGTCGAAATAATAAGGTGCAGATTCTCGTTTTTAATATTTTGATTTTCTGCTCTTATAACTCTCAGCGCAGAAATAATATTAATGATTTCATCTATTTGCTTTTCTGTATTGTTGTTAATTGTTCTTGCATGAGCAAAGCCACTTTCAACCAAAAAGCCTGATTTTTCTGCATTTGCCAGCTTAGCTAATTTAGAAGAAAGCTCCTCGGTAATAAATGGCATGAAAGGATGCAGTAATTCAAGGATGCCGTAGAAGTTTGTAATTAAATTTCCTATTAAATCATTGGTTTGATCATGGTCCTCAGATTTTTGAATTGCTACTTTGCTAAATTCTATATACCAATCACAGAAATGAGACCAGACTAATTCATAGATTTCTGCTGAGGCCAGATCAAATCGATAGTTTTTAATGTGAGTGTGGCAATTTTCAGCAGTTTGTTGAATTTTTGATCCTATCCATCCAGATAAGATATCTTCTGAGATATCACCAGATTGATAATTATGATTGGTGGCCTGCATTTCAATAAATCTAAAAGCATTCCAAATTTTATTACAAAAATTTCTATAGCCTTTGATTCTGCCAATATCAAAATTAATATCTCTGCCCGGAGAGGCTAGTGAGTAGAAGGTGTATCGCAATGCATCGGTACCATAACTTTCGATGCCATCGGGGAACTGTTTTTTTGTTTGTTTAATAATCTTTTCTTTAAGCTGTGGCTGCATCATGCCCTCAGTCCTTTTTGCTAGGAGGTCCTCCAAAGAAACCCCATCAATTAGATCAATTGGATCAAGGATATTGCCTTTTGACTTAGACATTTTTTGCCCATTTTCATCTTTAATCAGGCCAGTGATGTAAACCTCTTTGAATGGAACTTCTTTCATGAAATGCTTAGTCATCATGATCATTCTTGCTACCCAAAAAAAGATAATATCAAAACCAGTTACCAAGGTTGTGGTTGGATGAAAGAGTTTTAATTTTTCATTTTCTTCAGGCCATCCCATGGTGGCGAATGTCCAAAGACTGGATGAAAACCATGTATCTAGTACATCCTCTTCTTGTCGCAGTTCACCTGTAAGATTATGCTTTTTTCTTACATCATCCTCAGATAACCCTGCGTATGGTTGATTTGATTCATCGTACCAAATCGGAATTCTATGTCCCCACCATAACTGCCTGCTGATACACCAATCTTGAATATTATCCATCCATTGAAAATAAGTTTTTTCCCAATTAGCAGGCACAAATTGTATTTCTTTAGACTTCACTGCTTCGATGGCAGGTTTAGCTAAAGTTTTAGCATCCACATACCATTGATCTGTTAAGAGCGGTTCAAGAATTTGATCTGATCTATCTCCATAGGGAAGGGTGCTTTCATATTCCTCTTCAGATACGAGCAGTTCTTCTTTATCTAAATCTTTTAATATAGATTTTCGAGCCTCAAACCTATCCATGCCATGGAATTTTTTTGGAGCAACGCCAATGATTTCAACTTTTTTATTGAGAATGGAAATAGGTGCAAAAGCAGCCTCATCACCCGAATGACATTGCAAGGCATCATCCATATGAAGCCCATGTCTTTTGCCTAACTCATAATCATTAAAGTCATGACCAGGAGTTATCTTAACTACCCCCGTTCCAAATTCTGGGTCTACATAGTCATCTGCAACAATAGGGATAAGTCTGTCGCATAAGGGGATTGAAGCATTCTTGCCAATTAAATGAGCAAACCTCTTGTCCGATGGATTAACAGCTAACGCCATATCGCCAAGTAGTGTTTCTGGTCTAGTGGTGGCAACGGTTACGAACTCATCCGCTCCTTCAAGTTGGTACCGTATTTCCCAAATTTTAATCTTTAATTCTTTATTAATTACCTCAAGATCTGAAAGAGAGGTTTCAAGAACTGGGTCCCAATTAACCAAGCGTTTACCCTGATAAATAAGGCCTTCTTCAAATAATTGTATAAATGCATTTAAAACTGCATGCTGATATTCATCATCTAGCGTGAACCTTTCAGAGCTCCAATCTAAGCTTGAGCCCAAGCGTCTAAGTTGTGAGGTAATTTTATTGCCGGAGTATTTCTTCCAATTCCATACTTCTTTTTCAAAAGATTCCCTACCAATGTCATCCTTTGATTTGCCCTCAGCATTTAACCGTCGTTCGACAACCATTTCAGTGGCGATGCCAGCATGATCTGTTCCAACTTGCCATAAGGTGTTTTTACCAGACATGCGATAATATCGAATTAAGCAATCCATGATGGCATTTTGAAACCCATGCCCCATGTGCAATGTTCCGGTTACATTTGGTGGAGGAATGGCTATTGAATAAGACTCCGATCCATCGCCTGGTTCAAACAGACCGGAATCTTCCCATTCTTGATAGAGTTTTTGCTCTATCTCAGATGGGTCATATGGCTTCTTATCCATTACCTACAAAGATCTGAAAAAGCCTTATAAATTTCCATTTAAAATTAATTCAGCTAACAGTGGAACTGGTCTGCCAGTGCCTCCTTTTTTGGCGCCACCATTCCAGGCACTTGCTGCAATATCCATGTGAGCCCATTTAAAATCTTGTGTAAAGTTGGACAAGAAAGAGGCAGCATGAATGGTTCCAGCCTCTCTTCCACCACCAATGTTTGCAAGGTCCGCAAAGTTTGTTTTAGTGCAATGCGCGTATTCTTCCCAAAGTGGCAGTTGCCAAGCTCTGTCACCAGATTTTTCTCCAGCTGCTAGAATCTTGTCAGCAAGAGGTTGGTTATTGGCCATAACACCAGTAGCTGGGCTACCAAGGGCAACAACCACAGCACCGGTTAAAGTTGCCATATCAATTACGTGACTAGGCTTAAATTTCTTTGAGTAAGTTAATGCATCACATAGTACCAATCTACCCTCAGCATCAGTATTTAAAATCTCAATGGTTTGACCTGACATAGAAGTAACCACATCACCAGGTTTAGTAGCACGGGCAGATGGCATATTCTCAGCGCATACCAACAAACCTACAACATTCACCTTTGCTTTTAGTCTTGCGAGTGTTTGCATAATTCCAAACACAGATGCAGCTCCACACATATCCCATTTCATTTCATCCATGGCAGGGCTAGGTTTAATTGAGATTCCACCAGTATCAAAAGTAATACCTTTGCCAACTAGTACGATTGGTTGCTTATCTTTTGCACCACCTTTGTATTCGATGGTCATCATTCTTGGCGGCTCATCGCTGCCTTTTGCAACAGAAAGGTAAGATCCCATTTTTAATCTTGCAAGATCTTTTTCATTTAAGCTTGAAATTTTCAAGCTAGGAAAATCTTTTTTAAGCGCTTTAGTCTTTCGCTCAATAATCCTTGGCGTGCAATGATTTGCAGGCAAATCACCAAGATGCTTTGTAGCATTCATTCCCTCGCCAACAGCATGACCAAGTTTGACTGCAGCTTTAACTGATCGAAGTTTTGCTGGAGTGAGGCCAGCAAACAAGAAAGCACCTTTCTTGACTGTAACAGGTTTTACAGTCTTATTTTTTGTTGCATTAAAAGTATAGGCTGCTGACTCAAATGTTCTAGCTGCGACTTCAGCAGCCCAGACTACATCAAAATCTTTTGAGGTAGTTGAGCTCATCAGATATGTAAAATCTTTTGCCTTGGCTGATTTGACTAAGCCGACGATCTCTTCATAGTAACGCAGTACCAAAAAACTAGCTGCCTTTGCGTCTGGTTCTTTAATTAGAAGAATATTTTTAGCTGCAACCTTAGCAGGAGCAGGGAGGAAAATAGATTTTCTTGACCCACTGTTAATTTCTTTAATTGATTCTTGGACCAATGATTGCGTTATTGATTGAAGCCCTTTGAGCTCAGCTGCTGCAGACGTTTTTTTATTAACCGCAATAATTAAGAGATCTGTTTTAACTTTTAAAAGATCTGCAGAATTAATATTATTTGCTGTTAGACTTGATAAGACTTTGTAAGCCATAAACCATACTCCTGATAAAAATTACTGATAAGATATTTATTGTAATGCATCAAGATCGCTAAAGGCATGTATAAAAAGAATATTCTTGCAATTCATTTAAATTCTCAAATTTTTAAGGGTTTTGCTGCAATATTATTTATCCTGACCGCATTAATTTTTTCTTCTAGGCTTGTTGGTTATTTTGAACAAGCCGCAGCAGGTAGTTTAAATCCGGATATCATTTTTTCTGTTATTTTTCTCAGATTGCCTGATTTTTTAGCACTGCTCATACCTTTTGCATTTTTTTTAAGCCTATTGTTGGTTGTATCTGAGCTTTATCAATCGAATGGAATCTACGCCTATTTCTCTGCTGGGGTGTCCCGCCTAAGACTAATTAAACACATAGCACCATTTTTTTTTATTACTTTAATTTCTTGCTCACTGATAAGTGTTTATTTAGCTCCATATGGTAAGTCTCTCTCTAAAAGCTTGATAGCTGAGCAATCGTATGAAGATAAGCTTGAAATGTTGCAACCTAAATTATTGATCGATCTTGATGATGCTGGGAGCTATCTTTATTTTGATTCTTCCGATGGTAAACGAATGAATGGAGTAACATTTTTTGTCCAAGACGATCCTTCTTTATCAATTATTAAGGCAGAACAGCTTGAGATATCAAATCAGGACAATAACATGATTTTAAATTTTAAGAATGGATCTATTTATCCAGACTTAAACAGTGCTAACAAAATAGATGCCTCTTTCAATGAGTTAACCCATTCAATTGGAGTTGGCCAGACATCAAGCAAACCATTCACTCTTTCAAAATTGCTCGACTATAAAAATAAATCTAATTTTATTGAGAGCCAATGGAATGCAAGCATTCCAACTATGCTTGTAGCATTGCTGTTTTTGAGTTTTGTTTTTGGAAAAGAAAACCCCAGATCTGGGAGGGAAGGCAGTCTTGTTACGGGCGTATTAATTTATATTTTTTATTTAAGTGTTTTGGTTGCATTTAGGGAAAGTTATTCAGATAACTCAAATTTCTACTATTACTTCCTATGGCCTGTACATTTAGCATTTTTATCTTTTGGAGCTATGTTTTTCTGGTTTGATGGAAGAGTCTCATCAAAAAGTTTTTTTTCTAATTCAAGAATGAAAACTATTTCAATTATCTTTTTAATTTTTCTTTTATTGGCCTGGTTAAGCTCGTGATGAAAAGTATTCTTAATACCTATTCCAGACACCTCATCAAAAAAACTTTTCTAATTTCAGCACTGGTCTGGATAGTGATGCTATTTCTTGATTTCTCTGTCACCCTGGTCATGGAGCTTGAAAATTTAACAGATGATACTAGTTTTCTTTCAATCTTTAATGTTGTGCTTTATGAGCAATTGCACAAAGGTATGCAATATCTTGAGAGTTCTATGCTTATAGGAACATTGATAGCGCTATCAATATTTAATCAGCAGGGCAATTTGGTTTTTTTGCGATCAGCGGGATTATCGCCTTTAAAAATTGTTTTGATATCAGGTCTTGGCCCAGTAATACTATCGTTGGCATTAATTTTTTTTGACGAAACATTATTCTTGGACTTAGCAAAAAAATCTAAAACAATTAATCAACCCACTGAATCTGCCGAGGTATTTCAATGGGAAATATCTGAAAAAAATCTAATTGGCCTCAAACGCATAGATAATAACCAGGCTCAGGCAATTCAGGTTATAGAGTTTGGTGATAAGCAAAGAATTGCTTCATCCTCTTCGTTTCAAGAGGGTAAATTGGATCAGGGTCAATTGGTAATTTTAGATTCTCCTACTCAGCAAAACTTTGACTTCCCCGCGTCATTTTTATTGCCAAATAATCTTTTAGAAACTTTTTCTTTGTCTTCGTTGCTTAATTTAAAAAGAACTTATCAGCTCGATAAGGATTTGCAAAAAATTGATTCACTAATATACGCAAGAGTTCTTTTGCCAGTCTCTATTATTGCAATAATTTTTTTAGCGGGCAGTTTGATGTTCGATAGTTTGCGCTCAGCAGGAGTGGGTCGACAAATTATTATAGGCATTTCACTTGGGCTTATTTATGACTTAATAAAAGATCTAAGTGTTGCATCATTCCTGACTTATCAATGGCCAATATTAATTGCACATCTTTTGCCAATTATGATTTTACTTGTGATCGGAACATATAAATTTCAGAGAATCTAGCTAAATTTCTTTAATCTAGTTTTTGAAAGAATATCATTTACTGCAAGTTTTTTTGAATCTGCGTAAATAAGAAATAGAGGCATGCCTAGAAGAGCTAACATTCCACAATTAACTAAATACCTTAAAAATGTTTGCTTTAGAGTAATTCGATCTAAATCTGGATCAGCATTAACAATTTTAAATTTCCAAACCTGCATACCAAGAGTTTGACCATTCTTGATCCAGAAAAATGCAAAGAATAGCCACCCGCTTATGAAGACCAGCAAACTTCCTATGACCGGATGCAAGATTTCACCACCATTTAACCAAAGCGCTAAAGAGCCCACTAGAAACCAGACTCCAAGCAGTAAAAAGAAGTCATAGACTGAAGCTATGATTCTAAGAAAGGGCCCTACGTAAGGTGATTTATCCATTAGTTTGATATAGTATTCTCTTAAATCATAACTCAAATAATATGAACACAAGTAATACTTTTTTTGGGCATCCTATTGGATTAAGAACACTTTTTTTAACTGAGATGTGGGAGCGCATGTCCTATTATGGAATGCGTGCCTTGTTGGTTTTATATATGACAGGTGCTGTTACTGGCTTCAATCCTGGCTTGGGTTGGTCTCAAGTTGAATCCCAGGCAATTTACGGTATTTATTCTGGGATGGTTTATTTCATGGTTGTTCCAGGAGGCTGGATTGCAGATAATATTTTGGGACATCAGAAAGCGGTATTAATAGGAGCTTTAATAATTGCTTTAGGCCATTTTACTTTAGCCATTCCTATTGAGCAGACTTTTTTCTTAGGGTTAATTTTTGTTGTACTGGGTACTGGTCTTCTTAAAGGAAATATTTCTACCATTGTCGGTCAGCTATACGATGGTCAGGATGATCGAAGGGATTCAGGTTATACGATTTTTTATATGTCTATCAATATAGGCTCAACTTTAGGATTTTTAATTTGTTCATACTTGGGCGAGAAGATTGGCTGGCATTGGGGTTTTGGTGCTGCAGGAATAGGAATGACTTTTGGCGTAATTCAATATATCAAGCATAGACATTTATTGGGAGATGCTGGAATGCACCCTAATGAAATGCCAGATGAAAAACGCAAAAAATTTACAAATTACTTAAAAGTATCTCTTGTGGCCATGTTCTTGGTTATAGGCGCTGGCCTTTTTGGTTTTATTGTTATTGATCCTAGATTTTTTGCTGAGCAGTTTGCTTACTTTCTTACAATAGTTGCTGGTTTATATTTTATTTATTTATTTCTCTTTGCAGGGTTGAATGCTTCTGAAAGAAAAAATTTAATTCTTTTATTTTTACTCTTTATAGGTGCTGCTGCTTTTTGGTCAGGTTTTGATCAATCCGCAGGCTCATTAAATATTTTTGCAAGAGACTATACAGATTTATCAGTTGCTGGATACAAGATTCCAGTTGGATGGCTTCAGTTTGCTAATCCAATAATTGTTGTTTTATTTGCTCCAATCTTTGCTGGAATCTGGGCTCAGTTAGCCCGAAAAAATTTAGATCCATCTTTACCATTTAAATTTGCTATTGGACTTTTATTCATGGCATTAAGCTTCTTTGTAATGATTATCGCAGTTAATTTAGCAATTGAATCCTCTCCAGTTGGCATGCAATGGCTCTTGCTGACTTATCTTTTTCAAACATGGGGTGAGTTAGCTTTATCTCCAATAGGTTTATCGGCTTTTTCTCGCTATGGTCCCAAGCGATACATGGGGCAGATGTTTGGTTTGTGGTTCTTAGCTAGTGCAATTGGAGGCGTTCTTGCAGGATTGCTTGGAGGGGAGGCCCTAGACGGTGGGCTTGAAACCATTTCACCAGTCTTTGAATTTATGATTCAGTATTATCTAGTAATTGCAGCGGCATTAATTGCTTTATCTTTTGTTATAAAAACTGCAAAAGATTAGTTGTTATAAGCTCAGCTGATTGTTTGTTTCAACAAGTATTTGTTGGTAGATCTCTTGTAATTGCTCTAGGTCTTTTAATGAAATTTTTTCATCTATTTGGTGAATGGTCTGATTTCTTGGTCCGAGCTCAATCACTTCAGATCCTGATGGTGCAACCCATCTTCCATCAGATGTGCCACCTCCATTATCGATTCTAGCTTCTTGACCATTAATTTTGCATAAGGCCTTTTGAACAATAGAAAGCATTTCAGTTTTTTGCGTTAAATAGGGCTGCGCATTTAAAGTCCAGTCTATTTCAAAAGTGCATTTTGATTTTTCTAAAATTTGAATAAATCTTTCTTTAAGAGATTCTTGGGTAGATTCTGGAGAAAATCTAAAATTAAAGAGCATGTTTAAATGTCCCGGCACTACATTTGTAGCCCCTGTTCCAGATTCAATATTTGAAATTTGAAAGGATGTTGGATCAAAATACTCATTGCCTTCATCCCAAATAATTTGATTCAGCTCGGCAATTATTGGCCCAACTTCCAAAATAGGACTAATAACCTTATGCGGATACGCAACGTGACCTTGTTTGCCTATAAGCTTCAGCTTACCGCTTAAAGATCCTCGTCGACCAACTCTCAATACATCCCCAACCATGTCAGATGAGCTCGCTTCACCAACCAAGCAATAGTCAATAAATTGATTTTGTCTGGAAAGAGAATCTATCAGGGTATTGATTTTTCCATCAGTTGGCTCACCTTCTTCATTGCTAGTTAACATAACCCATATTTGAAAATTAGGCTTTGGATTATCAACTAAAAAATTTTTTATTGATTGGATAAAAACGGCAACACTGCCTTTCATATCCGCTGCTCCTCTTCCTATTAATTCTCCATCAATAATATTTGCTTCAAAGGGATGCGATGTCCATTCTTCCTCTGGACCAGAGGGCACAACATCAGTATGCCCAAGATAGCAAAACACTTTTCCTGAATCGCCGTACTTTGCTAATAGCGTCTCACAATTTAACTCTGGAATTCTCTCTATTTGAAAGCCTAAGGGACTTAATTCTGCTTCTATAAGTTCAAAACAACCCCCATCTTTTGGAGAGATAGATTTTATTTTAATGAGTGATTGAGCGAGCTCTAGAGCAGACATATATTTTTAGTTTTTATGAAGAGTTTGGTTTAATGCTACGGATTTAGAGTTAATTCTTGCTTCAATAGCTCCACTTTGAGAGTTTCTAATAAATAATAAATTATCTTGTCCTGCAAGCTCTGATGCCTTAACAATTGACCCACTCTCGTTAGCAGAGTTATAAGTTGTAATTTTTGATCCACCCGTTAAATAGAGGCCTGCTTCAACAATGCAATTGTCACCTATTGGAATGCCTAATCCAGAATTTGCTCCAAGGAGACAATTTTCACCAATGGATATTTTTACATTGTTACCCCCTGAGAGTGTTCCCATTGTGCTGCAGCCACCTCCCAAATCTGAGTTTTTGCCAACTACAACCCCTGCAGAGATTCTTCCTTCTATCATTGCTGAACCAAGTGTCCCTGCATTGAAATTTACAAAACCTTCATGCATGACTGTTGTTCCTTCACTTAAGTATGCTCCAAGCCTGACTCTGCTTGCATCTGCGATACGAACTCCTGGAGGAATAATATAGTCCGTCAAGCAAGGAAATTTATCGATTGATTTAATTTCAAGCGGCTGATTATTTATTTTTGCAGAAAGAATTTTTTCTTCAATCTCATCTAGTTCTACTGGTCCCTGGTTAGTCCAGGCTACATTTATAAGAGAATCGAAAAGGTTATCAAGATTTAATGAATTGGGTAAAAAGTGCTTATATGAAATTAGATGCAGCTTTAAATATGCTTCTTCAATGCTTTCAATAGGGCGGTTATCTAAAATTCGGCATAAGACCAAAGTTTTATTTTTATCAAGATTATCTATGGCTGTTTTTAAACTTTCATCTTGCAGATCGAGCTGAGCAACATCTTTTATTTCAGTCACATCTTCACTCAACAAGGCATCCCACTTCTCATACATGAGGCTGATTTCATCTTCACCGTTTTTAAAGCTAATGCACGGATAAAAGGCATCCAATATATTGCCAGAGGTGCCTTTGGTAGCAATACCAAGGCCAATTAATGGGAAGTTATTCATATGCTTATTATAGGCAGTCTTAATGTTAATTGCAGAGCTTAAAGGTTCTTTAGCTTCTTTTGCAACTGATTAGTTTTGTTTTGAGAAATGCATAATTTAGTTTTCTCATCAATTACAGTGAAATTATCCTCCACCTTTTCTCCTAGAGTTGTAATTCTTGCAGAGTCAATGCTGATACCGTGATCTAAAAATATGTTCGCAACTTTGGAGAGTAAATTTGGTTGATCTAAGGTTTCTATAGTAATCAAACTAGCATCTCTTTTTTTTGAAGGAGAAACATTTACTCTGGTAGGGTATTCGAAGACTTTTTTATATGCTGCTTTTGATTTAGCAGTTACTTTAAAATTCTCAGCAGATATTGCGTTAATAATTTTTAGTTCAATGTTTTGAATATCCCTTTGGATTAAATTACCTCCAAGGATTTTATGCTTACAAATAAAAGTATTCATTGCATATTTCCCATCCTTAGTCGTATGAATATCTGAATCAATGGTTTCGAGTGAGAGTTGTTCAAAGCTTCGAACAGTTTTTAGAAATAATCCGGCTTGATTGGGTGTAAAGATAAATATCTCAATAAGATTTTTTCTGGTGTTTACAAACACAGATGTTTTTCCTTTGGATGCAGCCACAGTCTTCGCTTGGTTGGAAAGTTGCGCCAGTTGATACTTAGAAAAATACGCATCAGGTAACTGACCCCATACTTCATTCAATAAATCATGTCCTTGATTGATTGCATTTGCTGATGCAACTTTTCTTTCATTTACAATTGATTGATTAGATTGCGCTTCCTCAAGATTCAACTTTCTCCTGGATGACATGAAAAGTTGCTTTAACAAATCATGCTTCCATGAGTTCCATAGGGTTGGATTTGTGCCTCTTATGTCATTGATGGTTAGCATATAGATATAATTCAGTTTTTCGATGGTATTTACATTTTTAGTAAAATTAATGATTGTTTCTGGATCATGTACATCAGTTTTTTGTGATATGGATGACATTATGAGATGGTTTTTTACAAGCCAACATAATAGCTCGGTATCATGAATGGAAAAATTCAATCTTTTGCAGAATCTCTCAACTATCTTTTCCCCTATCTCAGAATGATCTCCACCTTTGCCTTTTCCAAGATCATGAAAAATTCCTGCAAGATATAAAAGCTCAATCTTTGGTAGTTTATTAATTAGCTCATGTTCAATTTGCATTGATTGATTCTCTTTTCCAATTTGCATTTGTCTCATGTTCCTCACTACCTTGAAAGTATGCTCATCAACTGTGTATACATGAAACATATCAAACTGCATTTGACCTTCAATTTCTCCAAATTCAGGAATCAGCAGCCTCATTAAGCCTAGTTGCTTAAGTTTTTTGAGTATGGTGGAAAGATTCGTAGTAGATTTTAGTATTTGAAGAAATTGAGCTCCTGCTTCAGGTAATAAAAAATACTTAGGATCAATCTTGGGCAAAGATCCCTGTATTTTTCTGATGGATTTAAAATCGAGACCATTAATTTTTTTGAGTTTTCCAACTTGTATCAAGCTATCTAAAATTAATTCAGGCTTCTTAGTGAGATCAACACTATCTGCAATTCCAAGTCGATCTTTAAAAATATAGTAATTTTTTGTGTAAGGCCTTTTGAGCAAGGTTAATTGATCATCGTATGCCTGAAAAACAAGCTCATTAAAGTCAGATAGGTTGGAAGCATGCAAGAAAAATGTTCTCATGAATTTCTCAACCGCAGAAGATTTTTTAGAGGCTTTAAGCTTAGCTTTTTTAGCAAGCAGCAGTTGGTTCTCAAAGCTAATTCGATTCGCGCTACTTTCAAGGTTTATAAAAAATCTTAGAGTTTTAATGTGTGCGTATGATTCATTAATGCTAGCTATCTCTTTTTTGGAGAACATTTTTGCTGTTACACAATCTTGTAATTTTTTAATTTCAAAGCAATGTTCCAGTATCCAAAAAGCAGTTTGAAAATCTCGCAGGCAACCTGGAGACTCTTTGAGATCTGGCTCAAGGCTGAATTCAGTTGAATCAAAAGATTGAAATCTTTGATTTTGCTCAATTTGCTTAGCCTTAAAAAACTTAGTTTTGTTCCATTTTTTTGAAACCTTTTTTAAGTCATCATTCAAGCTGACGATTTTGTCTTTTTTGCAGAAAATAATTCTATAGGAAAGATATGAAGTAAATTCTTTTAAATCAGATTTGGTAATCTTTTCTATATCTTTTATCGTTCGAACTGAATGCCCGACTTTTACTTTGAGAGTCCAAAGCCATCCAATAAAATCTTTTATGTCCTCAATTTTCTTTGTTTTTGCATTGAATTGAATAATTGAGAGATCAATATCTGAGGAGGGGAATAACTCTTTTCGTCCATAGCCTCCAAGTGCGACTATGGCAAAATCAGTTTCAAGCTTTCTTCGCAAGAATTCCTTTTTGATAATTTCATCAAATTTATTTGATCTTTTGGTGAGGAAGGGTTGAATTAATTCAGGCTTTTTGAATACATTAGCAAAGCTTCCTTTAAAGTTAAGATTTATGCTGTCTAATGAGTCTATCAAAAGGGCTCTTCACTGCGTTTTGTTAGAACCTCCACCCCAGATGCTGTGACTGCAAGAGTGTGTTCCCATTGAGCTGAATTTCTGCCATCTTTGGTTTCAACAGTCCAGCCATCACTTAAGAGTTTTGTATGTTTTGATCCCTGATTGATCATTGGCTCAATCGTGAAACACATACCTTCTTTGATTTCTAGCCCTCTCCCAGTTTTTCCATAGTGTAGAACTTGTGGTTCTTCATGGTAGACCTGTCCAATGCCATGACCGCAATAATCTTCCACAACCGAGTAGTGATTTTTTTCTGCATGCTCTTGAATGACTGCACCAATATCCCCAAGATGAGCTCCAGGTTTTACAACATCTATGGCTTTGTATAAACATTCTTGAGTCACTTTAACAAGTCTTTCGTTGTGGGGCTGAGTTTTGCCGACCAAGAACATTTTAGAAGTGTCGCCATGCCATCCATCTCGAATGACAGTTACATCTATGTTTAAAATATCTCCATCTTTGAGTATTTTCTTATTTGACGGGATGCCATGACAGATTACCTGATTAACACTTGAGCAAATTGTTTTTTCAAAACCGTTATAGCCTACATTAGCAGGAATGGCTTTTTGTTCATTAACAATAAAGTCATAACACCTTTTGTCTAAGTCTTCAGTGCTAACTCCAGGAACTACAAATGGGGTAATCATTTCTAATACCTCTGCTGCCAATTGGCCTGCAATTCTCATTTGAGATATTTGTTCTTGATTTTTTAAATTTATCTTCATTTTTTTTAAAATTTAATGGACGTTGAGGACTTATCAATATAAAGTACCCTTTTAATGCCAGCGCACAATTTTAGCTCATTAAATCCCCAATTTTCACAATTTTTTGCTTTCTTTTTTACCTTTTTTGAGGGAGATTGTTAATGTCCTTCCCGGCTATTTTAGTTCTTGAAGACGGTTCTATTATTGAAGGCATTGGGTTTGGTGCCAAAGCTCTATCAGTGGGAGAAATTGTCTTTAATACTTCTATGTCAGGCTATCAAGAAATTATCACTGATCCATCATATGCTCAACAAATCATAGCTTTTACCCATCCGCACATTGGAAATACGGGTATTAATGAGGAGGACAATGAATCTGATAGCATTTTTGCTTCTGGAATCGTGATTAAAGATTTGCCTAAACATTATAGTAGTTGGCGTGCAACACAATCTCTTGAGAGCTTCCTAGAATCAAAGAAGACAATTGGCATTTCCAATATCGATACCAGGGCATTAACAGCCAAGTTAAGAGATCACGGAGCACTTAAAGCATGCATTGCTCCTGGCGATAAGAATTCTATATCAACGGTTACAGAAGCTTTAAATCAATTTAGTGGATTAGAAGGTCTCGACCTTGCGAAGGAAGTTTCAACTCAAAATCCTTTTTCTTGGGATGAGGGCACTTGGCCAAATTACCAAGAGGTTAAAAATGAAAAATTAATTGTTGCAGTTGATTTTGGAGTTAAGAAAAATATTTTAAGACTCCTCAGAAAACATGTAGGTAAAGTAAAGGTTGTAAATGCTCAGACTAGTTTTGATGAGCTCATGAAGCTTAAACCGGATGGGGTCTTTTTATCCAATGGGCCTGGAGATCCCGAGCCTTGTGATTATGCAATAGAATTAATTCAGCAGCTTCTAAATATTAACATGCCAATTTTTGGGATATGTTTAGGCCATCAACTCCTTGCTCTTTCAGGTGGATGCAAAACATATAAGATGAAATTTGGTCATCATGGTGCCAACCATCCCGTACAAGATCTTGCAACTAAGGTTGTTTACATTACTAGTCAAAATCATGGTTTTGCAGTTGATTCATCTAGCCTGCCTAAAAATATTGAACCTACTCACATTTCACTATTTGATAAAAGCTTGCAAGGCATAGCATTTAAGGATAAACCTGCTTTTAGTTTTCAAGGTCATCCTGAGGCAAGTCCTGGGCCACATGAGCTAGAAGAACTTTTTACAAAATTTAATTTAATGATTGAGAGCAATGCCAAAAAGAACTGATATTAAATCTGTCTTAATTATTGGTGCTGGGCCAATAATTATAGGTCAAGCGTGCGAGTTTGATTATTCAGGTGCTCAAGCATGCAAAGCACTGAAAGCGGAAGGTTTTAGAGTCATTCTAGTAAACTCCAATCCTGCAACCATCATGACTGATCCTCTTCTTGCGGATGCTACCTATATTGAACCCATTTATTGGAAATCAATTGAAAAAATAATTGATAAAGAGCGCCCAGATGCATTGCTTCCAACCATGGGGGGACAAACAGGCCTCAATACTGCATTGACATTGGCAAAAGAGGGGGTGTTAAAGAAATATAATGTTGAGCTTATAGGTGCCTCAAGAGAAGCTATAGACAAGGCAGAAGACAGAGAGCTTTTTGATAAAACTATGAAGGGTATTGGGATTGAAACACCAAGATCTGGCATTGCACATTCTATGGAAGAAGCGTTAACTGTTCAAAAAACCCTTGGTTTTCCCTGCATTATTCGCCCTTCTTTTACTTTGGGTGGCTCGGGGGGAGGAGTTGCTTATAACATTCAGGAATTTAAAGAAATTTGTGAAAAAGGACTGGATTTATCTCCCACAACTGAACTTTTAATTGATGAATCTTTGCTTGGCTGGAAGGAGTATGAGTTGGAGGTTGTAAGGGATAAAAATGATAATTGCATCATCATATGCTCTATAGAAAATCTTGACCCCATGGGTGTTCATACCGGTGATTCCATTACAGTTGCTCCTGCCCAGACATTAACGGATAAGGAGTATCAAATTTTACGCGATCAATCTTTCAAAATTTTAAGAGAAATAGGAGTTGAGACCGGTGGAAGCAATGTTCAATTTGGTATTAACCCTGAAAATGGACGAGTGGTTGTGATTGAAATGAATCCGAGAGTAAGTCGTTCATCAGCTTTAGCTTCCAAAGCTACAGGTTTTCCAATTGCAAAAGTCGCTGCGTTATTATCTGTTGGATTTACATTAGACGAACTTCAAAATGATATAACGAGTGGGTTAACGCCTGCATCTTTTGAACCCTCTATAGATTATATCGTAACCAAAATCCCAAAGTTTGCGTTTGAAAAGTTTCCTCAAGCAGATGACAGGCTCACTACTCAAATGAAGTCTGTTGGCGAGGTCATGGGTATTGGGCGCACTTTTCAAGAGTCTCTTCAAAAAGCGCTGCAGAGTCTCGAGGAAGATCTAGATGGGTTCGAAAGCATCCTAGATAATTCTTCTAATCAAAATGATACCTTGCGCTACCAATTGACTTTTCCAGGTTCTAAAAGAATTTTATATGTTGCAGAGGCAATCAGAGTAGGTTGGGATGCAGAGCAAATAAATCAATACACTGGAATGGATTTTTGGTTTCTGCATCAAATCATCGATCTTATTGATGAAGAAAATATGCTGCAGGATACAAAACTTGAGGAAATTGATTTTAAAAAAATGCTCAACCTTAAGCAAAAAGGATTTTCTGATAAAAGAATTGCTAAATTAACTAGATCAACCTCTGAAGTTGTAAGACAGTCAAGAAAAAAACTTGGCGTTATTCCAGCCTTTAAGAGAGTAGATACTTGCGCTGCTGAATTTGCTACTGAAACTGCATATATGTATTCAGCTTATGAGGGTGAATGTGAATCTCGTCCCACCAGCAACAAAAAAGTTATTGTTTTAGGAAGCGGCCCAAACAGGATCGGACAGGGTATAGAGTTTGACTATTGTTGCGTTCATGCTTCTTTTGCTCTTCAGGAAGAGGGCTATGAATCTATAATGATTAACTGCAATCCAGAGACTGTTTCTACGGATTATGATACCTCCAACAGGTTATATTTTGAGCCAATCACGGAAGAAAAAGTCCTAGATATTATTGATTTGGAAAAACCAGAGGGAGTTATCATTCAGTTTGGTGGGCAAACACCTCTAAAACTTTCTGAGATCTTATTATCCAACAATGTAAAAATTCTTGGCACAGATGTAGATGCCATTGATAGATCGGAGGATAGAGAGAGATTTCAATCCCTTGCGCATCAACTCAAACTCAAACAACCTCCCAATCGTACAGTGAAAAACCTTCAAGAGGCTATTGATGCATCCGAGGAAATTGGATTTCCGCTGGTTGTTAGGCCTTCATATGTACTCGGGGGTAGAGCAATGGAGCTTGTCCACACTCAGACAGAACTTGAAAAGTATTTAAAAGAAGCCGTTGAGGTTTCGGATCAAAAACCGATTTTACTTGATGGATATTTAACTGATGCTATTGAGGTAGATGTAGATGTTATTTCGGATGGAGCCGAGATTGAGATAGGGGGTATTTTGCAGCACATTGAGCAGGCCGGAATCCATTCAGGTGACTCAGCATGCTCTTTGCCTCCATATAGTCTGTCAGCAAGTGTGATTGAAGAAATTGAAAAACAAGCAAAGGAAATTGCCGCAGAGTTAAATGTTATTGGGTTGATGAACATTCAATTTGCTGTTCAAGGTGAAAATGTTTTTATCATCGAAGTTAATCCTAGGGCCTCGAGAACTGTTCCATTTATTTCAAAGTGTTTAGGTGAGTCGTTGGTAAAGTCTGCAACGAAAACTATGGTTGGAAAAACATTAAAAGATATAGGTTTTTCTAATTTGCTACCTAAGAATTATTTTTTTGTAAAAGAGGCTGTTTTGCCTTTTGATAAATTTCCTGCAGTAGATCCTATTCTTGGTCCAGAAATGAAGTCTACCGGAGAGGTTATGGGGATTGGTTCAAGTTTTGGAGAAGCATATGCAAAAGCCCAAAGAGCAGCAAATAAAATTTTTCCTGATTCAGGCTCAGCATTTATAAGTGTAAAAGAATCTGATAAAAAATACTTACCCGATTTACTTCCATTGCTTACTGAGCAAGGCTTCTCATTTATTGCCACCAAAGGAACTGCTGATGCTATTAAAGAGCTTGGATACGATGCTCAAATCATTAATAAAGTTACTGAAGGAAGGCCTCATATTGTTGATGAGTTATTAAATAATAGAGTAAATCTATTAATTAATACTACTGAAGGGCGTCAGTCTATTGAGGATTCTGCGTCTATAAGAAGAACAGCATTACAAAATAAATTATTTTGTGTGACTACAATTTTTGGTGCTTTTGCTCTGCTAGAAGCAATGAGCACCGATTCAGACAACTGGATTTATAATTCTCTCCAAGAAATAAATTAATTTCTTTCATTTGATATAATCCATATATGGATAAACTCCCAATAACCAAAGCTGGAGAGCAAGAGCTTGCTGAAAGGCTGCGTCAGCTGAAAACAAAAGATAGGCCTGAAATATCTCAGGCTATTGCAGAAGCTCGTGCTCACGGAGACCTTAAGGAAAATGCTGAGTATCATGCTGCAAAAGAACAACAGGGTTTTATTGAGGCAAAAATACAAGAAATAGAGCACGCACTCGCTAACGCCCAGGTTATTGATGTAAGAGAGATTCCAGAGACTGGTAGGGTTGTATTTGGCGCAACAATAGATTTGTATGACATGACCAATGACAAGTCAATTACTTATAAAATTGTTGGTAATTTAGAATCTAATCCTGCAGCAGGATTAATATCAATTCAAACACCAATTGCTCAAGGTTTGATGGGAAAAAATGTTGGTGATGAGGTCTCCATATCTACTCCATCAGGAAACATTGATCTTGAAATTGAAAAAGTTCAGCATTTATAAAATTTATGCATGCTGATTCATGGGCATTAAAGGCAAAAAAGCTTGGCTTTCGCTCTCGAGCAGTTTTCAAATTAGAAGAAATCTTAATCAAAACTAAAGCCCTTAAGAATAATAGCTTCGTTCTAGATATTGGTTCTGCACCAGGGGGTTGGTCTGAGCTCATAAAAGGAATGACTCCCTCATCATCTGTTTATGCAATTGATCTTCTGCCAATGGATCCTATTAATGGTGTAATGTTCTTTCAAGAAGATATTATGAACATTGATGAAATCAAGGAAATTTCCTTGCTAAAATCAAAATTTAACCTTGTTATTTCAGATTTAGCCCCCAATTTAACAGGTATAAGAGCGGTTGATGAAGAAAACATATTTGAATTAAATATTATTACCCTAAATACAGCTAAGAGTTATCTAAGTAAAAATAATGGGTCATTTATCATCAAAACGTTTCAGAACAGTTTATTAAAGAAATTAAGGACAGAAATGGAAAAGAGCTTTCATTTAGTCCAAACTTATAAACCTGCTGCTTCAAAGAGTAAGTCAGGAGAAATTTATCTATATGGAGAAAGGCCGCTATGAATTCAGTTTTTAAAAATGCATTAGTTTGGGTTTTGTTAGGGTCCGCCTTAATATTTATATTTAATAATGTTGAGAATGCATCTGCCTCAAAAAGGGAAATGATTTCATATAGTCAGTTTAAACAAGAGGTTCTCTCGGATCGAATTGCAAAGGTAATCTACAAAGGCGATCAGATGACCATTTTTGGTGAGCGCCTTGATGGTACTAGATTTGAAACCCGCCATCCAATTTATAAAAGAGATGAGTCTGTTGATAATGCAATAGAAGAACATGGAGTCATTACTGTCTTTGAAAGTGTTGAGCAGCCCTCATTGTGGTCGCAACTTCTAGTGGGAGCTTTCCCGATTCTATTGCTCTTAGGCATATTTTTCTTTTTTATGCGACAAATGCAAGGCGGCATGTCAGGCAGAGGTGGGCCAATGGCATTTGGCAAAAGCAAAGCAAAATTAATGGAAGGAGGAAAAGTTACAACTACATTTGAAGATGTTGCTGGGTGTGAAGAGGCTAAACAAGATGTTCAAGAGCTAGTAGATTTCTTAAGAGATCCAACTAAATTTCAAAAATTAGGTGGCAAAATTCCTAGAGGTGTTTTAATGGTAGGTCCTCCAGGAACCGGTAAGACGCTCTTAGCAAGAGCTATTGCTGGAGAAGCTAAAGTTCCATTCTTCTCGATATCTGGATCAGATTTTGTTGAAATGTTTGTTGGTGTAGGCGCATCCAGAGTTAGAGATATGTTTGAACAGGCTCAGAAGAATTCACCATGCATTGTATTTATTGATGAAATTGATGCAGTTGGGCGCCATAGAGGTGCAGGCATGGGTGGGGGTCATGATGAAAGAGAGCAAACGCTAAATCAGTTGCTTGTTGAAATGGATGGTTTTGATGGAAATGAAGGCGTGATTGTTGTTGCGGCCACTAACAGACCTGATGTACTAGATCCTGCGCTTTTAAGGCCTGGACGTTTTGATAGACAGGTCGTGGTTGATTTACCTGATTTAAGAGGAAGAGAGCAAATCTTAAAAGTCCATATGAAAAAAGTTCCACTTTCCAAGGATGTTGATGCATTGGTTATAGCAAGAGGAACACCAGGCTTTTCTGGAGCAGATCTAGCAAACTTAATCAATGAAGCTGCTTTATTCGCCGCAAGATATGGTGATAAGAAAGTTGATCAAAATCATTTAGACCTAGCTAAGGATAAAATTATGATGGGTCCAGAGCGCAAATCAATGATCATGACCGAGGATCAGAAAAGGATTACTGCATATCATGAAGCTGGTCATGCAATAGTAGGACGCTTAAGTCCGGAGCATGATCCTGTGTATAAAGTAACCATTATCCCCAGAGGAAGAGCTCTTGGGGTAACAATGTTTTTGCCCGAAGAAGATAGATACATGCAAAGCAAGCAATATCTTCATAGCAGGATTGCTGCACTTTTTGGAGGCAGAATCGCTGAAGAAATTATCAATGGAAAAGACGGCATAACAACTGGTGCATCTAATGATATTGAAGTAGCGACTGGAATTGCAACAAATATGGTCACCAAATGGGGGTTGTCTGATCTAGGCCCATTAAAATATGGCGAAGATGATTCAAGTCCATTTTTAGGAAGATCTGCATCCATGGCTCCAAAAGGCATTGGTGGAGAAACATCTAACAGCATTGATTTAGAGGTAAAGAAAATAATAGATACTAATTATAAAAAAGCTACTAAGCTTCTAAAGGACAATCTTGATAAATTACATACAATGGCAGAATCACTTCTTACTTATGAGACCATTGATGCAGATCAGATTGACGACATTATGGCTGGAGCTAAACCAAGAGCGCCAAAAGATTGGGATGAACCAAAAACACCAAAGAGCAAAACTTCTAAAAAAACTTCCATAAAGGGTCCTGCAGAAGAGTTATAATCTTTTCCCATGACTATAAAATTTGGTACTGATGGGATTCGTGGACCAGTTGAATCTAAAATTACCCCTGAGGTTTGCCTGAGAATAGGGCATGCAGCCGGAGTAGTTTTAAAAGAGATGGGCTGGGAGACAGTTCTGATTGGTAAGGATACTCGTGTTTCAGGATATATGCTTGAATCAGCTCTTCAAGCTGGATTCATTGCTGCAGGAGTGAATGTTAGGTTGCTTGGTCCATTGCCAACTCCAGGAGTTGCCTATCTCACGCGATCATTAAGAAATCAATTTGGGCTTGTAATTAGCGCGTCTCACAATAATTACTTAGATAATGGAATCAAATTATTTGCTGGAACTGGTGAAAAAATTTCTAAAGATGCAGAGAAAAAAATAGAGAAGTTACTTGCTGGAGATTTAAAACCAGTTAAAACTGCGGAATTAGGAAAAGCCCAAAGATTTGATGAATCTGGAGATCGATACATTGAGTTTTGTAAATCAACCGTTCCTCCCGATGTTTCATTTGAGTCACTGAGAGTAGTTTTAGATTGTGCAAACGGTGCCTGTTACAAAGTTAGCCCTTCAATTTTGAGAGAGTTGGGAGCAGAAGTTATTTCAATAGGCACAGAGCCAGATGGATATAATATTAATCATGAATGCGGTTCTACCCACCCAGAAAGAGCTCAAGAGGAAGTCATTAAACAAAGAGCAGATTTTGGCATTGCGCTTGATGGAGATGGTGATCGTGTTGTCTTAATTGATAGAAAGGGCAATATTTTGGATGGTGACGATATTATGTACATCCTTGCTTACGCTAACCCCAACAGAACTGGACCATGGTCTGGAATAGTTGGAACCGCAATGAGCAATCTAGGTTTTGAAGAGGGTGTTAGAAAATTAGGTTATAAGTTTAAAAGAGCAGATGTTGGCGACAAGTATGTAAGTCAACTTTTACAAAAAGAAGGCTGGATGCTAGGGGGAGAGCCCTCTGGTCATATCATTTGTCGTGATTTGGTAAGCACTGGGGACGGCACAATTGCGGCATTAAAAGTGATATCTTCCTTATTAATTTTAGAAAAAGACCCTGAAGATATATTGAGCAATTACACAAAAATGCCTCAAGTCAATTTAAATGTGGAAGTAGATAATAAAGATATCCTTTCAGATTCTGATATTCAGAAAAAAATAAAAGAAATTGAATCAGATCTTACAGTTGGGAGAGTTCTCGTTCGACCCTCTGGAACTGAAAGCAAGATAAGGGTCATGGTTGAGTCAGATGATGAAATAACTGCAACAAAATATGCAAAAGATATTGCAATTATGTTTAAAAAATAACTTATGTCACTTTGCATAGTAGCTAATTGGAAGCTTAATGGTTCTAGAGAATTTAATCAGCAATGGGCGCTTGAATTTCTTAAACATTTCAATGGCAATAATTTCCAATCTTTTGGTATTGCGCCTGCTTCTTTATATATAGATCATCTGAAAGAAATTCTTAATAATTGTGGGATTAAGATTGGAGCGCAAAATATTGACTATTTAGAAGCAGGTGCACGAACGGGTGAGATCTCTGCCTCCATGATTAAAGATCTAGGATGTGAATTCTGTATTATTGGGCATTCAGAAAGGAGAACACTATTCAATGAAACTAGTCAGATTATTCACCAAAAATTAATCCAAGCAAATAATAATTCGATAATACCAATTTTATGCGTTGGAGAGTCAGCTGAAGATAACCAAACGAATAATACTTTTAATGTTCTTGAAAAGCAGATTATTGAAGCTCTTCAGGGTATAGCTGAGTTGAGTTCTCTCATTATTGCATATGAGCCTGTTTGGGCTATTGGCTCTGGAAAAATACCTGACCCCGAAGAGATCAATTCAGTTCATGAAATGATCAAAGATGTAGTACAATCTCGTTTTCCAAAAATTGGTTTAGAGTCAATTTTGTATGGAGGAAGTGTGAACTTTAAAAATGCACCCTCACTGTTTAAGCAACAAAACATAGATGGGGCATTGATAGGTGGCGCTTCTTTGGATGGAAAAGAATTTGCTTTAATTGCAAATGTCTTCAACGAATTAAGGGTATAACAATGATTATTACAGCAATTAAAATTATCTGCATAATCCTAGCAATTGTATTGATTGTGTTGGTAATTTTGCAGCAGGGAAAGGGTTCTGACTTAGGCTCAGCTTTTGGTGGAGGATCCTCAAATTCTATGTTTGGCGCAGTGGGCCCATCTAACTTTCTTGGGAAATTGACCGCATTTATTGCTGCTCTTTTTTTGATTTTAAATTTAGCTCAGGCAGTTTTGCTAAAAAATGCTAATACTGAAGTTTTATTTACTGATGAAGAAATTCAAGAAGCAACAAAAACGACAGAAATCCCAGTAGAATAATTTATACAGTTTTTCTTTGTTAATTTATAACAAAGTAATATTTTTAAATATGGTGCCGAAAGCGGGACTTGAACCCGCACGAGCTTTCGCTCACTAACCCCTCAAGCTAGCGTGTCTACCAATTCCACCACTTCGGCAAAGTTGAGAATTATAACAAGATAAATTTTTATTGCTGAAATAAATTTGAATTGACTTGACCTTAAGTACTTGCTTTCTATACACTCTATTTCTCTGCGATGCGGGGTGGAGCAGTCTGGTAGCTCGTCGGGCTCATAACCCGAAGGTCGTTGGTTCAAATCCAGCCCCCGCTACCAGTAAATATGATACGAACTGGGGCATAAGCCCCATTTTTATTTTTAGACATATGAGAATAGAAGAAATAGAAAATGCAATTGAACCTGTTGTAACCAGCCATGGCTGCGAACTATGGGGCATTGAATTATTACGAGGCAAAAAAAGACCCACAATCAGGGTCTACATTGATGCCATTGCTGGCGCAACAATTGATGATTGTGAAAAGGTAGCCAAGGATCTTAACTATGAGCTAGCACTGAATGATGCATTTTTAGATCAAGACTATGTACTGGAGGTCTCTACACCGGGCATAGATAGGAAGTTTTTTAAAGCCGAGCAGTTATCTGCATTTTTAAAAGAAGAATTTGATTTAAAGTTAAGAGAAATTAAAAATGGTAAAAAGAGCCTTGTAGCAAAGCTTATTGATGTAAACAATGATGAAATATTATTTCATTGTGGTGAAGAAAAAATGACTTTAAATTTTATAGATCTTGATCTATGCCGTTTAAAACCAAACTTTGAAGAACTTATGAGGGTGAATAAATAATGGAAAGTATTGAAATTTTAGCAGTAGTTGAATCTGTTTCTAATGAGAAAGGAATTGAAGAGGGAATAATATTTGGAGCTTTGGAGACAGCCATTGCAAGCGCATCTCTCAGGCACTTTCATGAAGATGCAGATATATCTGTTTCTATTGATAGAGCTTCAGGAGAATATTCAACTCACAGACATTGGCTTGTAGAGGATGAAACTTCTGAAGACTTTCATAAAGAAACTCATGTTACAGAGTCAGATTCTAATATGAGCATCGGCGATACTTTTTCCAAGGATGTTGAGAATGTTGTCTTTGGAAGAATCGAAACTCAGGCAGCACGACAAGTCATGATGCAGAAGGTTAGAGAAGCTGAAAGAGACACAATTGTGGCCATGTTCAAATCCCAGGATAACTCTTTGATGAATGGAACAGTCAAAAGAGTAACCAGAGATAATATTATTGTAGATATTGGAAATGATATTGAAGCAATCCTTCCAAGAGATCAATTGCTTCCAGGTGAAATATACAAGATCAACGATAGGATGAGAGCCATTCTGCAAATTAAAGAAATAGAGGGTAGAGGCTCCCAGTTAATGTTAAGTAGAACTTGTTCTGAGATGGTAACAGAGCTATTTAGAATTGAAGTGCCTGAAATTAACGAAGATATAATTGAAATAAGAGGCATTGCACGAGATGCTGGTTCGAGATCAAAAATTACCGTTAAAACAAATGATGGGAGAATAGATCCTGTAGGGGCATGTGTTGGAATGCGTGGCTCGAGAGTTCAATCAGTTTCTGGTGAGCTTGGAAATGAAAGAATAGATATTATTATCTATGATGATAATCCAGCTCAAATGGTAATTAATTCACTCGCTCCTGCAAAAGTTGAATCAATTGTTATGGATGAAGATTCTCGCTCAATGGAGCTAGCTGTCAATGAAGAAAATTTAGCACTTGCCATTGGCTCAAGGGGTCAAAATATTAGGCTAGCATCTAGGCTTGTTGGATGGGAGTTAAATATAATCAGCAGCAATGAAGCTGAAGCAAAAGAGAGAGTTGTAGAGGCAGAGTTTCAAGCAAAGTTAATGGACAATTTAAATATTGATGAAAAAGAGGCTGAGGCTCTTATAAGAGGTGGATTTTTAACTTTTGATGATATTGCTTATGCCGAGGATGGCAAACTATCCTCTGCTATGGAAATTGATGAGGCCAGAGCAGAAGAAATTAAAGCTGCCGCTGCAGATGCTGCTTTGATGGAAGCGATGGGTGAAATAACCCAAGAAGAATCAAACTTAGAATCACTTACAGAATTAGGTTTTAGCGAGGATGAAGTTGAAACTCTTGTCTCTAATGCTCTTAAAAGCAAAGATGATATTGCAGAATTAGCTGTGGATGAGTTACAAGATATCATTGAAATCACTGAAAAGAAGGCAGCAGAGATTATAATGAAAGCTAGAGAAAGTTGGTTTAATTAAAACAAAGGAAGTTATTGCATTGGGACTTACAGTAAAAGATTTCGCGAAAACCTTAAAAATTAAGGATGATGCTTTATTGGAGAGAATGAAGGCTGCGGGACTTTCGCATAGCAAGGCTTCAGATGAAATAACTCCTGCAGATAAATTAGCAATACTAAAATCATTAAAAGAACGAAAAGGCTCAACATCTTCTTCAGTTACCTCTTCCTCGAGTAGCGGAGGAGTGACGGTCAAATCAAAAGGCACACTGTCTCAACCGACTTCTTCGACTCCTAGTTCATCAGAGGGTCTTTCAGACAATATTGAGGCTAAAAGACAGGCTGCTGCAGAAAATTTAAAAGAGCAGCAACAAAAAAGAGAAGATCAAATTAAAGAGGCAATTCGCCTAAAACAAGAGCAACAGCAGGCAGCAAAGAAATCTCAACAACAAAAATCAACTCCTCAACAAAAACCTCAATCAAGAGTCAATATAAAAGATCAGCTCTCTAGGGCAGCAAAAGATTACTCCCGAAGAGAAACCAGTTTTAATGAAGGCACCGAGCATCAATTTGCAAAACCAGTCGAATTCATCAAGCGTGATATTGAAGTTCCAGAAATGATTCAGGTAGGTGAATTAGCTAAATTAATGTTTATTAAGGGTGGGGAAGTCGTTAAAGTTCTAATGAGCTTGGGAGTTGCCGCATCAATAAATGACTCTATAGATCAGGAAACTGGAATTTTAGTAGCGGAAGAGCTGGGTCATAATGGGATTGCTTTGAATGATTCATCTGTAGAAGATGAGATCATTGGTAGCATAAATTATTCAGATACTCCTAAATCAAGAGCACCAGTTATCACGGTTATGGGCCATGTTGATCACGGCAAAACAACTTTACTTGATTTTATTCGTAAGACGAAAGTGGTTGATGGTGAAGCTGGAGGCATTACCCAGCATATAGGAGCATATCAAGTTCCAGTGGGCGATTCAGTTATTACATTCATAGATACGCCTGGTCACGCAGCCTTTTCATCTATGAGAGCTAGAGGAGCTAATACTACTGACGTTGTAATTTTGGTCGTAGCTGCAAACGATGGAGTTATGCCTCAAACAGAGGAGGCGATTAATCATGCTAGAGCTGCGGGCGTTTCCATTGTCGTTGCAATTAACAAAATGGATCTTCAGGGCGCTGATATAGAAAGAATTAAAGGTGATTTAGCTGCAAAAGACTTAACTCCAGAGGACTGGGGTGGAAATATTCAGATGGTACCTGTCTCTGCACTAAAAGGCGATGGAGTTGATAAGCTTCTTGAGGCTGTGATTTTAGAATCTGAGCTTTTAGAGCTCAAGGCTCACTATGAAGGGCAAGCTCAAGGAGTTGTTATTGAGTCTGAATTAGACAAGTTTAGAGGAGCTGTTGCTACTTTGCTTGTTCAGAATGGCACATTAAAAGTTGGAGATATGGTTGTTTGCGGTTCAGCTGTTGGAAAGGTTAAGAGTATTATTGGCTCTGATGGAAGTAAATTAAAATCTGCTGAACCTTCTTTTGCGGTAGAGATATTGGGATTAAGCAGTGTTCCTGATGCAGGTGAGACTTTCCAAGTAGTCAAGAATGATAAAGAAGCACGTGAGATAGCTGCGTTCAGAGAAAGTAAACTCAAAGATCGAAAAGTATTAAAACAAAGAGATGAAAGTCTTGGTAATATCTTTGAATCCATGGGCCAATCAGATAAAAAAGTTTTAAATGTTATCTTAAAATCTGATGTTGCTGGAACCTCTGAAGCAATTGTTGCGGCCTTAGCTGATATTGGGAATGATGATGCATCAATTAAAGTTGTTGCTTCAGGAGTGGGAGGGATTTCTGAATCAGATGCAAACCTAGCTCTAGCTACAGATTCAATTATTTTAGGTTTTAATGTTCGTACAGACAATGCTGCTAAGAAAGTTGTTGAGGCAGAGGAACTGGCCCTGTCCTATCACAGTATTATTTATGAATTAATTGATGAAGTTAAGGCTCGGCTAAGCGGTCTATTAGACCCAATTATTAAAGAAGAAATTGTTGGAACAGCAGAGGTTCTAGAGGTATTTAATTCTCCTAAATTTGGCCAAGTTGCAGGATGCATGGTTATAGAAGGATCTATCTTGAAAAGCAAACCAGTAAGAGTTCTTAGGGATGATGTTGTGATTCATCAAGGCGAACTTGATTCGCTTAGAAGATTTAAAGACGATGTTGGGGAAGTAAAATCTGGAACAGAATGTGGAGTCGGTATTAAAAACTATAAAGATATCAGACCAGGGGATAAGGTAGAGGTTTTTGACAGAAAAGAAGAGGCTCAAAGTATTTAATAGTATGTCTTCAACAAGAGTTCCGAAGATTGAAGACTTCTTGAAAAAAGAAATATCCCAAATTATATCCTCTCAAGTTAAAGATCCTCGCTACAAATTTTTAAATATAGTTGATGTCAAATGCTCATCTGATTTGGGTGTTGCCAAAGTTTTTTATACCATTATTAATGGTGATATTGCTGACTCACCCGACAAAAGGTCTCTTGAAAAATTCTCTTCAATGGTTAGATCCAAGCTCTCAAAATTTATGCAAATAAGAAGAGTTCCTAAACTCATATTTAAATACGATGAAAGTCTTGAGAGGTATAATAACATTGACGCATTATTGAATTCATTAAGTGATTAACGGCTTTCTCCTGGTTAATAAAGACCCCGGCATTACCTCATCTAGGGTCGTGCAAATTGTAAAAAAAAAATTTCAACTTAAAAAAGTAGGGCATTTAGGTACCTTAGATCCTATGGCAACTGGGCTTCTAATCATTGCAATAAATAGGGCTACAAAGTTTGCATCGCTTCTTTTGCAGAGTGAAAAGTCTTATCGGGCTGAGGTTACTTTAGGTATTCAGACTGATACAGATGATGCAGAGGGAGAGGCAATATCCTCAAAAGAAGTGGATATCTCTGAATTAGAAATAAAAGAAACCTTGTTAACTTTTTTGGGTGCAAGTTATCAATTGCCTCCTGATTACTCAGCACTAAAGCATAAAGGGAAACCCATGTACAAATATGCAAGAAATGGTATTAAAGTTGAAAAAGCAGAAAGAAAAATATTTATTAAAAATATACAAAATATTTTAATAGAAATACCTAAAGTGTCATTTGATATTACGTGCTCTAAGGGCACTTATATTAGATCTATTGCTAGAGATTTGGGAGCTAAGCTTGGTTGCGGAGCTCATTTATCTGGACTAATCAGAACCAGTCAAGAAAAATTTATGCTTTCTGATGCTTGTTCATTGGACGATATAAATTTAGAAGACATAATTTCCTTAGAGAAAGCTTTCGAGGATTTGGATTTTATTAAATTAAATGAGAAGGACTCCAAGGCATTTATTCATGGCAGATCAATTGAAATAGATTTTGATCATACCAATTTGTTAAGAGTTTATGATTCTGCAAATCAATTTATTGCAATCGGAAAAAATTCAAGCAAGGGCTTCAAACATGAATACCTTGTTTAATAAGTAAATAAGTAATAAGCTACACCATCTCAGACTTTAGATATGCGAGGTTTGAGAGGATTAGGGAGCATATCCAAGGAGAAAATAAACATGGCTTTGTTAAAAGAAGAAAAGAATAAAATTGTTAAAGAATTTCAAAACAGTGACACTGACACTGGCTCACCAGAAGTGCAAATTGCTCTTCTAACCGAAAATATAAATAAATTACAATCTCATTTTAAAATTCATAAAAAAGACCATCATTCAAGAACAGGTCTAATTAGAATGGTTAACCTTAGAAGAAAGCTTTTGGCTTATCTTAAAAGAAAAAATCCAGAAAGCTATCAAGACATCATTAAATCTCTTAAATTAAGAGGCTAAACAAGGAAAATCGTGGAAGAAAATAAATTAAATACTCAATCCGTAGAGTTCGAATACGGAAATAAAACTGTCAAGATTGAAACTGGTAAAATTGCAAGACAAGCCACTTCAAGCATTATTGTTACTATTGATAACTTAGTTGTATTAACAACGATGGTAGCTAGAAAGGAAGCAGACCCCAAGAAGGATTTTTTCCCTCTAGCTGTTTTCTATCAAGAAAAGTTTTATGCAGCTGGAAAAATTCCAGGTGGATATTTCAAAAGGGAAGCTAGGCCAACTGAGCAAGAGACACTAACTTCCAGATTAATTGACAGGCCTATTAGACCGCTCTTCCCTGAAGACTTTAAAAATGAAATACAGATTTTCTGTACTGTCTTATCATCAGATAAAAATATTAATCCTGATATAGCATCCTTGATTGGAGCATCAGCAGCCCTATCAATTTCAGGGGTTCCATTTCAAGGCCCTCTTGGAGCTGCAAGAGTTGGTTTTATTGATAGCAATTATGTCTTAAACCCATCCCCAGAAGAGCTTGAGAAATCAATGCTGGATATGGTAGTAGCAGGAACTGAAGATGCCGTATTAATGGTTGAATCTGAAGCAAGCGAGCTTAGTGAGGATCTGATGTTGGGTTCAGTACTCTATGGTCATCAAGAGATGCAAAAAGTGATAAAAGCTTGTTCAGAATTAAGGGCTAAAGTGAACCCTACTCCATGGGAATTTTCTGAAGATGAATTAACGGCTGAATTCAAGCAGAAGATTGCTGATTCTTTTAAAGAAGAAATAGCAAGTGCATTCAAGATTGCAGATAAAGCTGATAGAGGCGAAGCAATCAATTCTGTTAGAGAAAAGATTAATGAAGCTCACGAAGATTTGGATGAAATGGAAAGAGGTAAATTAATGAATGCCTTTAAATTAGTAGAAAAAGATGTAGTTCGAAAAAGCATCTTATCTAATGAGCCTAGGATTGATGGAAGAGACTTAGATACCGTGAGACCAATATATGTAGAAACAAATGTTCTGCCTAGCGTTCACGGCTCATCTTTGTTTACTCGAGGTGAAACTCAAGCATTAGTTGCAGCTACACTTGGCTCAACAAGAGATGCGCAAAGGATAGAGGGATTAAATGGTGAAGAATCAAACACCTTTATGTTGCATTACAACTTCCCTGCATATAGTGTCGGAGAGATTGGTATGCCGCTTGGACCAAAACGCAGAGAGATCGGTCATGGAAACTTGGCAAAAAGAGCAATTAAAGCTGTTCTGCCAGATTCCGAAGAGTTTGGTTACACTTTGAGAGTTGTATCAGAAATCACAGAGTCTAATGGGTCAAGTTCGATGGCTTCTGTCTGCGGAACTTCTCTTTCATTGATGGATGCAGGTGTTCCTATTTCAAATCCAGTTGCAGGTATTGCAATGGGGTTAATCAAAGAAGAGGACAGTTTTGCAGTATTAACAGATATTCTTGGAGATGAAGATCACCTTGGCGATATGGATTTTAAAGTTGCTGGAACTAAAGAAGGCGTTACTGCATTACAAATGGATATTAAAGTTCAAGGTATTACAGCCGAAATTATGGAGTCCGCATTAGAAAAAGCAAAAAATGCCAGATTGCATATTTTAGACAAAATGAATGAAGTGATCTCTGCACCCAAAGAATTGTCTGATAATACTCCTGCAATGAAAAAAATCACCGTACACCAAGACAAGATAAAAGAGATTATTGGTAAAGGAGGAGCTGTAATTAAGGGCATGCAGGCTGATACAGGGGCATCTGTAGATGTGAATGATGATGGTGTTGTAACCATATTTGGTGAAACGCAATCAATTATGAAAGCCGCTCTTGAAATCATTGAAGGCATAATAGAAGATCCTGAATTAGATAAAGTTTATGAAGGAAAGGTTGTCAAGATTGTAGATTTTGGAGCTTTTGTTAACATTCTGCCTGGCAAGGATGGATTGCTTCATGTTTCTGAGATTTCCTCTGAGCGAGTTGAGAATGTTTCTGATGTTCTTAGTGAGGGTGATGTTATTAAGGTCAAGTTAATCGGATTTGATCGAGGAAAAATGAAATTATCCAAAAAAGTATTAGAGCAGTAGCCATTATAAAATAACCAATATTTATAATACATAAGAAGCATTATCTATATCATTTATAGACAAACTTGCTAAAAGTCAAATTTAGCAAGTTTTTTCTTACATTTTTCTTGTCCACGATTTCATTTTATGGTTTTATAGGTTAACTAACCATGCAAACCATAGGGGGAAATTATGGATAATGCATTTAGAATGTTAAGCGACCTAGTTAGTAACCTGACTAGTGTTATCGTTGGTATCTTAGGACTTGGTATCGTTGGAAGCCTTGCTTTCGGTGATATGATGGGACTAGATGTAATTGGAAACATTACTTCTTTAGTCGAGACCCTAGCTTCTAGCGGTGTTGTAGGGCTACTTGTATTAGCGGTTCTATATAGCTTAGTAAACAGATAAGCATTGCTTAATCTATGTTAGAAAGGGTCATTAGGCCCTTTCTAACTTTTTTATAAAAAATGAATCTTAATAACTCTCTTATAAAACTCACTGCCTTTTTTAATAAGTTATTAAAATTATTACTACCTCTGGTAGCAGTTTCTCTGTTGCTAGGTATTATTTTTGGTCCCACTACTCCATTTGTTGGAGATGTTTACAAAAATGTTACTGATATTCTAAGCATGCTTGGTGAAGATGCTTTATTGGTATTAGTATCTTTAATAATAATTTTGATATTCTTTAAAAAAGAATAGTAGATACAAGAGCGTCGAATCTCAGATAAGTTTCTTATCTGACCTTCCTTTTATTTTTAAATTTATTGCTAATGGTGGCTATGGGTGGAATTGAACCACCGACCCCAGCGTTATGAGTGCTGTGCTCTAACCATCTGAGCTACATAGCCAAGTTGTGAAATGATAAAGAACTTGTTTTATAAGTCAAACATTAAATTTAAAGTGGATTACATCACCATCCATCACCATATAATCCTTTCCTTCAAGCCGTAATTTACCATCTGTCTTGGCTCCAGATTCTCCTTTGCAATGGATAAAGTCTTCATATGAAATGACTTCAGCTTTGATAAAACCTCTTTCAAAATCTGTATGAATAACGCCGGCAGCTTGAGGTGCTAAAGAATTCTGACGTATTGTCCAAGCTCTGGATTCTTTTGGTCCAGAGGTAAAAAATGTTTCTAGATTCAGCAGCTTGTAGCCTGCAAGAATAATTTTGTTTAATACAGGCTCATCCATTTCAAGTAATTCTAGATATTCTGCTTGCTCATCTTCTTCCAAAGTAGCTAGCTCATGCTCAACCTTAATCACAGCGGGAATAATATCGATGTGATTATTATTCGCATAACTCTCTAAATCACTTAAATTATTTTTTGAATCATCATCAGATAAGTTTGCGATCAATACCATTGGTTTAGTTGAAAGTAGATTCATGCTTTCAACAAATTTTATCTCTTCAGCATCAAACTTATCTAGCCTCGGTAAATTTCCGTTTTCCATTAGCTCTTTCAGAGACTGGATTATTTCTTTATGTTTTTTCGCATCTCCATCTCCAGATCTAATTAGTTTTTCTAACTTTTGCTCTCTTTTTTCAAGAACCTCTAGGTCTGCAAAAATTAATTCAAGATTAATAGTTTCGACATCTTTTAGTGGATTGATTGAGCCATCAACATGCACAACATTTTCGTCATCAAAACACCTAACAACATGGAGGAGGGCATTCATTTCTCTAATATTAGATAGGAATGCATTTCCCAAGCCTTCCCCCTTGGAGGCCCCCTTTACAAGGCCGGCAATATCTACAAAGCTCATGGTGGTTGGAATTACTTTTTCAGATTGAACAATGTTATTAATGCTATCAAGCCTCCTATCTGGAACATTAACTACTCCAAGATTGGGCTCGATTGTACAAAATGGAAAGTTTTCTGCTGGAATAGATGATTTTGTTATTGCGTTAAACAAAGTTGACTTACCTACATTAGGCAATCCTAAAATTCCACATTTGAACCCCATTTTATTCAGTATGAAGTTTTAATTGAGCATTCTGAATATCATTGTTGCCCAAAAGCTCGATAATATTATTAAACATATAAAAGCTCTCTAGAATCAAATCTTTTTCAGCCGGCTTAAATTTGCCTAGAACCCAGTTTGTCACATCCACTTTATTTCCTGGATGTCCAATTCCAACTCTTAGTCTAGTGAATGATTGTCCTGAGTGAGAGATGATGCTTCTCAACCCATTATGGCCACCATGACCTCCGCCTATCTTTAGCTTAAGACTTCCAATTGGTAGATCTAAATCATCATGAATAATTATTATTCTCTCAAGGCTGAAATTAGTTGTTTTGACAATTTTATTAATCGAATGACCCGATTCATTCACATATTGATCTGGATAACCCCAAAGAATTTTTTCATCAGAAGACATGGCAACAGTAGCTTGAATTTTTTTCTTTGACTGAAGTTCTAGATTACAATCCGCTGCTATACTTTTTATCCAGTCTTTTCCAATATTATGTCGCGTTCCATTGTATTGAGCACCAGGATTGCCTAAGCCAATGATGCAGATATTAGGCACAGAAAATACGAACCTTAATCACTTGATTCTTCTTCAGGAGTCTCTTCATTAGAATCATCTTGTTCCACAGACTCCTCTTCTCCCTCAGCTACTTCACCTTCCTCACCATCTGGTAAAATCTCAGGCTCTTCTTCTTCTGCTCTTGGAGGATTGACTGAAACAATCATTTGATCATTTTCTTCATCAAAGCCAGGAATTTCAGCACCTTCTGGTAGATTGATATCAGATAAACGGATTGCCTCATTTAGCATTAGGTTTGTAATATCAATTTCAATTGCTTCTGGGATATTTCCTGCCAAGCAAGCGATTTCGATTTCTGAGATAGCTTTTGCAAGCACTCCACCGTCTGTTTTAACTCCCTCACAGTCCTCTTCGCCATTGAATCTGAATGGAACCACAACTTTAAGTTTTGTTTTTCTGGAAACTCTTTGAAAGTCTGCATGAAGAAATTTACCTTTTACAGGCTCTCTCTGAAGCTCCTTCAGAACAACTTTTTCTTCATTTCCCTCAAGTAGAATTTTAAGAACCTGGGTATAAAAGAGCTCATTTTCTGAAGCTTTTGTAAGTTCATTCAGCTTTAGCTTAATATTCTTTGATTCCTCTTCATTACCATAGATAATCGCAGGGACCATTGAATCTTCTCGTCTAATTTCTCGAGTTTTGTTTGTTCCAGTTCTAACTCTTAGATCTGCATTTAATATAATTTCATTTGACATATGTCTTACCTTATAACTTATCTTTCTACAAAAATAGAGCGCTTAGCGACTCTTCATTGTTTAATCTTCTGATGCACTCTGCAATAGTAGGGGCAAGAGAAATGACGCGTATTTTACTGCATTTTTCTGCATCTGGGGACAAAGAAATTGAATTGGTTACAACTAATTCATCTATCGAAGAATTAGAGATTCTTTCGATTGCAGGGCCAGATAAAACTGGATGGGTAATATAAGCCTTTACTTTTGCAGCCCCAGCATCTTTAAGAGCCTGAGCGGCATTACATAATGTTCCAGCCGTATCAATAATATCATCAGGGACAATGCAGCTTTTTCCTTCAACATCTCCAATAATATTCATTACCTCAGATTCGTTTGAGGTCGCTCGTCTTTTATCGATAATAGCAAGATCAGACTCGTCTAAAAATTTTGCTAATGCTCTTGCTCTTACTACTCCGCCAACATCTGGGGAAACAACCAATATTTTTTCATCTTTTGTAGATCTTGATTTAATATCATCATGCATGATCTTGGTTGCATAAACATTGTCTGCAGGCATATCAAAGAAACCCTGAATAGATTCTGAATGAAGATCGACAGTTAGCACTCTATCAACACCAACTGAGTTCATCATATCTGCTATAACTTTTGCGCTAATTGGAACTCTAGCAGATCTAACTCTTCTGTCTTGACGAGCATAACCATAATAGGGAAGGATAGCTGTTATTCTAGAGGCTGATGACCGCTTTAGAGCATCAGTAATTAACATTAACTCCATTAAATTAGAATTTGTTGGAGCGCATGTGGATTGAATAATATATGCCTCATGACCTCTAACATTTTCAAGAATTTCTACTTTTATTTCACCGTCAGAAAACTTTCCGAGATCAATATTACCGAGCTTTAGCCCGAGTATCTTTGCAACTTCCTCTGAAAGGGATATTGATGCGGAGCCTGAAAAAATTCCTACAGTAGGTTTATTAATCATTTTCTTTAGTATTGGCTGGGGTGGCTGGATTCGAACCAGCGCATGACGGGATCAAAACCCGTTGCCTTACCGCTTGGCTACACCCCATTATTTTAAGTAAGTTAATAATGGTGAACATTGTAAAGGTTCACAAAAAGAGTGTCTCCATTTAGTTGGAATTTTTTTCAAAGTTTTTTCAATTTTGTTTTTATCATTATAAGCACAAAATATTGTTGATCCTGTTCCGGATAGCTTAAATGAGTTATTTTTATTCAGTTCATTAAAAATTCTTTTTATATCTTGATTTTTTTCAAGGAAAATAGGCAAAAATGAGTTCTCTTCCCTCATCAGAATTGATTCTTGAGAGCCCTTGCTCAAATCATCCCATTTAGAAAAAAATTCTTTAGTTGAAGAGTGAACTTGAGGAAATAGTAGTAAATATTTTTTATTAGAATGTTTTATTTCCTCAGATAGCTTTTCACCAATACCGGATGCATGAGCATTCTTTCCAAAAATAAAAAAGGGTACATCAGCTCCTAGTTTTTTTCCCAGTTTCATTAATTCTGAACAAGAAAGTCCTAGTTTAAATAAAAAATTTGTTCCTATGAGGGCTGCAGCTGCATTTGAGCTACCACCGCCCAAGCCTCCTCCTAACGGGATATTCTTTACAATCTCAATATCACAATATATTTCTTTTCCAATATAATTTGATAATGATCTAATTGCATCAAAAACTATATTTTTCTTACCATCAATTGAGGTTCCGAGATTAGTTTTTACAGAAATAGATTTGCTAGATGTTTTTTTGATTAACATTTCATCAAACAAATTGATTAGTTGAAAATGTGTTTTAATTTCATGCATCCCATCAGTTCTTTTACCCAATACCGAGAGATTTAAGTTCAGTTTTGCGGGACAATTTACTTTTAAGCTATCCACTCTTCAAAAGTCCAATAATTTTTAGCTTAGTTTTATATGTCATATAGACTGATACAGTAGCGTTATTTTGATAATTGCATTTTAATTCAAAATCATGTTTTTTTAAGATAAACATATTTTTGTCAATATTTAGCTCACCAAAGCAGGAATTAAAAAAATTGATATAGTCTTTGTTGTTAAAACCCTGCAATAAATAGAGGTACTCATTATCAATTTGCGGATCAAACGAAAGGCCTGCGGAATGATCAAATTCAATCTTTAATAGATTTCCAAATAAAGGTTTGCCAATCTGTATAATAACTTTTTCAGGCAATGCATTAACTCTTACATTATAGTTAGAGCGGCTTTGAGTGTTGGTAAAAGATAACTTGCCTATAAATACTCTTTCTGAGAATGTTGAGTGAGATATTGATGTACATGAACCTAAGAAAATTAAAAGAAATATTGAGATAATTTTTGTTATGGAATTACAGCTATTTGGCATAAATCATAAAACTACAAAGTTATCAGAAAGAGAGCTTTTTATTATAAATGACTCTAATCAAGAAGACTTTAAAAATTTCTTTGACAGTAGTTTTAATGATTCCATAGAATCATTTTTTGCTCTCTCTACGTGTAATAGAACTGAGGTTTATGTTTATGGTGCTTCATTAAATATAACCCAAATTGCCAAAAAAACTCTTGAATTCTTTGGCTCAAGCGATTACCTAAATGATGATTTATATTTTTTTAAAGGCAATGAAGCCATCGAACATATGTGCTATGTCGCAAGCGGCCTTGATTCACAGGTGTTGGGCGAACAGGAAATACTGGGTCAATTCAAGCAATCAATTCAGACATATATTGGACTGGGTGCATTGAACGGCCCATTTCAAAAACTAACTGAGGACATTACATCAATTGCAAAATCAGCAAGAACAGAAACACAGATTGGCTTTAATCCATTATCCGTTTCAGGCCTGTCATTAAAAATTGTTCAAGAGATCTTTGAGGATCCAACTCAACAAAAACTTACAATAGTAGGGGCTGGTCAGATGTCACTAAGTGTTATTGAAAATTTTTATACAAATGGTATCACTAACATCAATGCGGTTAATCGATCGAAGAAAACATTAAAAGTTAATAATTCTCTTTCTATTGAGACAACTCAGCTGTCTCAGCTTGGAGCTCTGATTCAAAATACAGATATTTTAGTTACCTCTATTAATTCACCTCTACCTATTATTGGAAAGGGATTAATAGAGCAAGCGATGAAAGAAAGAAAAAACAAACCCATGCTATTAATTGATTTGGGAGTTCCTAGAAACATAGAGAATCAAGTTAGAGATCTAGAGTATGCTTATTTGTTCACAATTGAGGATATTGAGCTTGTTACCCAAGAGAATTTAGAAGAACGCTCCTCTGAGGCATTGAAAGCAAGAGACCTTATCCAACAAAGGATTGAGTCTTTAAATCAAGAGAAGGCTAATAAAAACAATCGCAATGAAGCTTATATTGCTCTTAGGGATGTCACTAATAATCTTGATGAACAAGACTTTTTAGACTTGCTAAATTCCAACGACCCATTCGCATCTCTTAAACAAATGCATGTTATCTCAGAGGATCAGCTACAATATATTTCATCATTAACCCCTCATGCTATTTTGTCTATGATTAAGGAAATTAGAAGTGCTTGAAGATTCCATTATTGCAAAATTAGAGAGCATAAGAATACGATCAACTGAGATTAATGAAGCTCTTGCAAAAGAGGGTGCGACAAATGATATGGCTCACTTCACCCAATTAAATAAGGAATTTGCTGAAATTACTCCTATTGTTGATCTATTTCAATCACTCCAAGATGTCGAGAAAGAATTAAGTGGTGCAAAGGAACTTCTAGACTCAGGAGATTCAGAGCTAATAGAGCTTGCAAAAATTGAAGTCACAGCTAATCAAGAGAAGATTTCAGAGCTTGAAAAAAACCTTAAATTTATGTTGTTGCCTAAAGATGAGGCAGATGATGGTGCTGCTTACCTTGAGATCAGAGCTGGAGCGGGCGGTGATGAGGCTGCAATATTTGCAGCAGACTTATTTAGAATGTATTCAAGGTTATCTGAGCGTCAAGGCTGGAAGGTTGAAATTGTAAATACAAAGCAATCAGAGCCCAGTGGTCTAAAAGAGGCTGTTATCAAAATTAACGGTCAAGGTGTTTTTAAGTTTCTAAAATTTGAATCCGGTGTTCATCGTGTTCAAAGAGTCCCTGAGACTGAGTCGCAGGGTAGGATTCATACCTCAACAGTTACAGTTGCAATTTTACCCGAAGTGGATGAAGTTCAAGACATAGAGATAGATAAAAGCGAGTTAAGGGTCGACACCTACAGGGCATCTGGTGCAGGAGGACAGCATGTTAATAAAACTGATTCTGCCGTTAGACTAACTCATATTCCAACGGGAGTGGTAGTGGAGTGTCAGGATGATCGATCTCAGCATAAGAATAAGGCTAAAGCTATGGCTCTCTTGGTCGCGAAATTAAAACAAAATGAGATTGATGAGCAGCAAAATATAATTGCCAGTGAAAGAAAAATTCTTGTGGGAACTGGCGACAGAAGTGAGAAAATTAGGACTTATAATTTTCCTCAGGGGCGCATCACTGATCACAGAATTAAGCTAACTCAGCATAATTTAGACCAAGTGATGGATGGCGATATGATTTCTATTTGCCAAGCGTTAATTACCGAAAACCAATTAGCCCAGCTCTCCAACCTAGAAGAAACCTCATAATTGAATCAAAGCCTTAAAAATTATTTTACTCTCGCTAGATCAAAAGAATCTCAGTATCAAAATATTGTACGAGACCTAAAATGCTTTCTAAAATCTCTTGGGGTAAACGATACGATTATCACTTTGGAGGATGAGCATGATTTATCAGCTGCAGAAATCTCAAAACTCGACACTTTTTTTTCATCATACCTTTCTGGTATTCCTCTTGATTATATTTTAAATGAATCAGAATTCATGGGGTATAAATTTTATGTTGATTCAAGAGTATTAATCCCCAGACCAGAAACAGAACTAATTGTTGAGTGGACATTAGATTTATCTTTAAATAAAAACTCAACCATTGTTGAGGTTGGAACAGGCTCAGGTTGCATTGCCATATCTATTTGTTTAAAAAATAGAGATCTTAAAATTCTTGCCACAGATCTTTCAGATGCAGCTCTAAAAGTAGCTCAAATCAATAGAGAGCGCCTCAATGCTTTTAATGTAACTTTTATGCAAGCTAATTGGTTAGCTGCCTCCATAGAAAATTCTCTTGATTTAGTTATTTCTAATCCACCATATATCAAACCAAATGATCCTCATCTTAGAGACCTTCATCATGAGCCATTAATTGCATTGACTTCTGAAAATGGTTCAAACAGTTTTTTTCATATTGCTTCAAAAGCAATATATTCTTTAAAGCTAGGAGGAAAAATTATATTTGAACATGGTTATTCTCAAGCATCAGAAGTTTCAAATATCTTAAAAGACTTTGGCTTTAAAAATATTGTGACTTGTAAAGATTTTCAAGGCTTAGACAGATATACCTATGCAAATAAATAATATTATTTTCATATGATAAGATTTATTCTTAAGAGTTAATGCAGAATATAATTCTGTTAAAAACCTACAAGATTACTATTAAATAAAGGGGTTATTGCAATGAAAGGTAATATGATGAATTGGGATTTAACTATTCCACAGGCAATTTTACATGCAGAAAAATATAATTTTGATGGCAAATTAGTTTCACGAGAATTAGATGGCTCAATAAACTCAACCACATACGGAAAGTCAATTAAGCGATCTAAAAAGCTTGCTAATGCCCTTGCAAAACTTGGTGTAAATGCGCATGATCGAGTTGCAACTATTGCCTGGAATAATAGCAGGCACTTTGAAACTTATTTTGCCGTATCCGGCATGGGAGCTATCCTACATACTTTAAACCCAAGATATTCTCCTGACCAGTTAATATACATACTTAATCACGCAGAGGATGAGGTTTTAATTGTCGATCCTACATTCATTCCACTTGTGGAGAGTGTTCAAGATAAATTAGTTACAGTTAAAACGATAATTATTGCATCATCAAAAGACGCTATTCCTGAAAATAATTTAAAAGATCCATTAAGTTATGATGAGTTGATTAAAGATGAGTCAGATGAATATGATTGGCCTCAATTAAATGAAGATGATGCAGTTGCTTTGTGTTATACCTCTGGTACAACTGGCAATCCCAAGGGAGTCTTATATTCTCACAGGTCAACTATTTTGCATGCAATTTCAGTATCTGGAGCTATGGGTTTTGACTCTTCTAGTTCAGTCTTACCAGTTGTACCTATGTTTCATGTTAATGCTTGGGGTGTACCCTATTGCGCATTAATTACTGGAATAACTTTGGTCTTGCCTTGTCATGCTCTGGATGGAGAGTCTTTGTATGAGTTGGTAAAGCAAGAATCAGTTGATTCGATGTTAGGTGTTCCAACTGTTTGGCTTGGATTATTGCAGTATCTTGAAGGAGAGAGTCTGAAGCTTGATACAGTTGATCAAGTTTTAGTTGGGGGTTCTGCAGCGCCTTATGCAATGATTAAGGCATTTGATGAGCAGCATGATGCATTTTTAACTCATGGATGGGGAATGACAGAAATGAGTCCTCTTGGAACTCTAAATGCGCCAACCAAGAAAACCATGAGCCTGCCTAAAGAAGAAAGATATCAGCTTCAAACCAAACAGGGTTATCCGATGTTTGGCGTGGAGATTAAGACTGTTGATGATGAGAATAATGAACTTCCTAGAGACGGTGAGGCTAGTGGTGCCCTAAAGGTTAAAGGTCCATGGATAATGCAGAAATATTACAAAGCAGATGGTCCTGCGGTGGATGAGGAGGGTTGGTTTGATACTGGGGATGTAGCGACTATCCATCCAGACGGATGCATGCAAATTGTTGATAGAGCAAAAGATGTCATAAAGACTGGTGGAGAATGGATCAGCTCAATCGATTTAGAAAATGCTGTACTAACTCACGAAAATGTACTTGAAGCATGTGTCGTGGGAGTCCCACATCCTAAGTGGGATGAGAGACCTTTACTTTTTTTGATCACAAAAGATGGAAATGAAATTGATAAGCAGGAAATCAATGATTTCTTACTAGAAAAAGTTGTTAAGTGGTGGTTGCCCGACGATATTATTTTTGTCAAAGAGCTTCCGCATGGTGCAACAGGAAAGTTGTTGAAGGTTGAGTTACGAGAAGAATACAAAGAACATTTAATGGGAGAATAATATGTTACACATTGTAAAACCTAATGAAATTGATTCGCTAATTGGTAAGGATCTTGGCGCTTCTGAATGGATGGTGATTGATCAAGAAAGAATTGATAAATTTGCTGATGCAACTATGGACCATCAATTTATACATGTAGATCCAAAACAAGCAGAGCCTATTTTTGGCTCAACAATTGCTCATGGCTTTCTTTCATTATCCTTAGTTGCTGGTATTTCATTCGCACAAGAAATTGGAATGGTGCTTGAGGGGACAAAAATGGGTTTGAATTATGGCTTGGATAAAGTGCGTTTCTTAAGTCCGGTTCCGGTTAATTCAGAAGTTCGCATTCATACCAAATGTATTGATATTACAGAAAAAAATCCAGGACAGTTTTTAGTTAAAAATGAAGTATCAATGGAAATTAAGGGAGTAGATAAGCCGGCATATATTGCCGAGACTTTAAGCTTATTTATTACTTAAGTTTATCCTTTAAAATGTTGTTAACAGTCTTGGGATTTGCCTTGCCTTCAGTTAATTTCATAACCTGTCCAACAAAGAAACCAAATAGTTTCTCTTTACCAGCAAGATATGCCTCTACTTGAGCAGGATTTTCATTAATCACAGTCAGAATAATTTCTTCAATGGCTTCATCATCAGATATTTGCTCTAAGCCTTGAGATTTAATAATTTCGTCTGGTGAAGATCCGTTTGCGCACATCTCTTCAAATATAGATTTTCCAATTTTGCCAGAAATAGTTTGATCATCAATTCGATTAATTAGCATGGCCACTATATCAGCGCTTAATTTTGATTCATGAATTTCTATTTGCTCTTTATTTAAATATGCACTAATTTCGCCTATCAACCAATTTGATAAAAGAGAGTAATTTTTAGTTTTTTGTAATGCAGCCTCAAAGAAATCAGCCATGGGCTTAGAGGATGCAATTATTTGTGCGTCATATGCTGATAACCCAAATTCTTTCTGATAACGAGTTTCTTTTTCATTTGGAAGCTCTGGAAATTCATCTCTGATTTTCTTTATTTCCTCATCAGAAATAATAACCGGAAGCAGATCTGGTTCTGGAAAATATCTATAGTCATTTGCAAATTCCTTTGATCTCATCGGTCGAGTCTCATCTTTGGAGCTATCATAAAGCCTTGTTTCTTGGGTAACTTTTTCTCCATTTTCGAGAATTTTAATTTGTCTTTTAATTTCAAAATTAATAGCTTTTTCAATAAATTTAAAAGAATTAATATTTTTTATTTCTGTTCTAGTGCCTAGCTCTTTGGCGCCTTTTTTTCTTATGGATACATTTGCATCACATCTTAGAGAGCCTTGCGCCATATTCCCATCTGATACATCTAAATAGGTAACAAGCTGATGCATTGCCTTCATATATGCAACTGCTTCTTTTGCACTTGAAATCTCTGGCTCTGAGACTATTTCTAAAAGAGGAGTGCCTGCTCTATTTAAATCTATAGCAGAGAAGCCATCAAACTCATCATGTATTGATTTACCCGCATCTTCCTCTAAATGAGCTCTAGTAATATTAATAGTTTTAGCTAATTTATCTAAGATAATTTCTATAGACCCACCTAAGACAATTGGCAAATCCATTTGTGTAATTTGATAACCCTTTGGCAGGTCAGCGTAAAAGTAATTTTTTCTATCAAATAATGAAGTTTGATTAATCTGCGCACCAACAGCCATTCCAAATCTGATAGCTTTGTAAAAAGCTTCTTTATTTACAGATGGCAGAACTCCTGGAAGGCCGCAATCAATTAAATTTACATTTGTATTTGGACTTGCTCCAAAAGCAGTAGAGGCCCTTGAAAATAGCTTTGTTTTTGTTGATAGCTGAACATGCGTTTCAAGCCCAATGACAGTTTCCCAAGTCATCAAAAATCTCCTAAATCAGGCTGAGCAAGATGATGGTCTGAGTTTTTTTGGAATATATGCGCAGCATTAAGCAGTTGATCTTCTCTTAGAAAATTTCCAATTAATTGAAGCCCAGCTGGAAGGGAATTAACTTGTCCATGTGGAATTGAGATTGCAGGTAGACCCGCCAAGTTAGATGAAATTGTGAAGAGGTCTTCAAGGTAAAGCTCAACAGGATTTTGTGTTCCCTTGCTACCAAATTCAAATGCCGTATTAGGTGAAGTCGGAGTCATCAACACATCGACTGATTGAAAAGCATGGTCAAAATCATTCTTGATTAATCTTCTAACCTGCTGTGCCTTCTTGTAATAGGCATCATAGTATCCAGCAGAAAGTGCATATGTTCCGATAAGTATTCTACGTTTGACTTCATCTCCAAAACCCTCGCTTCTTGATTTAATGTATAAATCATTTAAATCATTTGTATTTTCAGCTCTATGGCCAAAACGTACACCGTCAAATCGTGATAAATTTGATGAGCATTCAGCTGGAGCAATGGAGTAATAAGTTGGAACAGATGCTGATATATTTGGAAGTGAAATTTCAATAAATTGAGCGCCTAAGGCCTCATAAGCTTTTTTTGATTCCTCAAAACATGCTTGCACTTGAGGATCTAAGTCGCTGAGATTAAATTCTTTGATAACCCCTATTTTTAACCCATCGATAGGTTGATTGATATTTTCTAAGAAATCAGGAACATCGGAGCTTAATGATGTGGTGTCATTAAGGTCATGCCCTGACATTGTATTTAGCAATATGGCGCAATCTTCAGCTGTTCTTGCTAGTGGTCCGGCCTGATCTAGACTTGAGGCGAAGGCAATCATTCCCCATCTCGAAATTCTGCCATAAGTAGGTTTTAACCCAGTGATTCCGCAATGTGCAGCAGGCTGGCGAATTGATCCTCCTGTATCAGTTCCAGTTGCGGCTGGGACAATTCCAGCTGCTACAGCTGCAGCAGACCCACCAGAGCTTCCTCCTGGTACATATCCTTTTTTCCATGGGTTATGCACATTTCCAAAAAAACTAGTTTCATTAGAAGACCCCATTGCAAACTCATCCATATTTGTTTTGCCAATAGTAATAGAGCCAGCATCTTCAAGTTTTTGAACTGCTGTTGCAGTATACGGAGGGATAAAATTACTAAGTATTTTTGAAGAACATGTGGTCCTTAAGCCTTCTGTACAAAATAAATCTTTTTGTGCTAAAGGAATCCCTGAAAGCCATGAGGAGCCTTTTTCATTTTGATCTATGGCGTTAGCTTTTTTAGTGCCTGATTCCTCATTCATCGTTATAAAACAATTTAATTCTTTATATTTTTTAGCTAATTCAAAAGATTCTTGAATTAGCTCCGAAGTAGATATTGATTTTTCATCAAGCATCGCTCGAAGTTCAACAATTGATTTAAATTGAATACTCATTCAACGACTCGCGGAACTAGAAAGTAGTCTTCATTCGATGCGGCAGCATTTTCAAGAAATTTCTCTTTTTTATTATCTGATTTTTCAATGTCTTCATGCATAAAAGCTGTCATTTCAAGTGGACTATAAAGAGGCTCAACATCTGAGGTATCAATAGTTTGCAGGCTACTTATGAGATCAATAATTGTCTCAAGATCTTTTTGTATTTTTTCAGATTTGCTTTGATCTATTTCCAGTCTGGCTAGATAGCAAATAGTTCTGACGGTTTCTTGATCCATATGATATTATTTTATTTCTGATGCGCAATATTAAACTAAAAGCATCTTAAAATGAATTTACAGGGAATATCATAGTGGATTTCAATCTATTTAAAACTGTTCGAGGCCTATTTTCTAATGATTTATCAATAGATTTAGGTACAGCTAACACATTAATTTATACGAAGGATATAGGAATAGTCCTTAATGAACCATCTGTTGTTGCTATTCGTGAAAGTCGAGGTCAAAAAACAGTTGTAGCTGTGGGGCACGAAGCCAAAAAAATGCTAGGAAGAACTCCAGGTAATATTAAAGCTATTAGACCCTTATCAGAAGGGGTTATTGCTGACTTTCAAGTCACAGAAAAAATGCTTCAGCACTTTATCGCAAAAGTACATGAGCAAAGGTTTATTAAGCCTAGTCCAAGAGTTCTTGTGTGTGTGCCTTGCAGATCAACTCAAGTTGAAAGAAGGGCTATTAGGGAATCTGTTTTAGGCGCTGGAGCCAGAGATGTAAAATTAATCGAAGAGCCAATGGCTGCTGCTATTGGAGCTGGCCTTCCAGTTGAGGAAGCTAACGGGAATATGGTTGTAGATATTGGAGGGGGTACCTCGGAAATTGCAATTCTCTCTTTAAATGGAGTGGTTTACGCTGAGTCAGTAAAAATTGGTGGCGATCTTATGGATAGCTCAATTACTTCTTGGGTTAGAAGGAACTATGGTTGTGTGATTGGAGAATCTACGGCTGAAAAAATTAAATATACTATTGGATGCGCATCCCCTGATTCTGAAGATCTTGAGATGAATGTAACAGGACGAAATTTAGCTGAGGGAATTCCAGAGACTTTCACATTAAAAAGTTCTCAAATGTACGAGGCCATGAGAGATCCATTATCTGGGATGGTGCGTGCTATAAGAAATGCCTTGGAGCTTTCTCCACCTGAACTCGCTGCAGACATTGCTGAAAGGGGGATTGTTCTGACTGGGGGAGGAGCATTAATGCGAGACTTGGATGTGTTAATTTCTTCTTCTACAGGAATTCCAGTAATTGTTGCAGAAGATCCATTAACTTGTGTTGCAAGGGGGGGAGGCAAGGCTCTTGAAATTATCGATAAGTATAATATTGATCTACTTTCTACAGAATAATTAACTAGTTATGGCGAGATCTACGCCTTCATATACTCCAGTAAGAAATTACGCACTTGGCTTTTTTTTATCAGCATTTTTATTATTTAGTGATATTAGCTATGGAGCTTTTGCTCCATTGAGAGGCTTTGTTCATGCTTCTAATCTCTATGTGCAGATGGTTTCTATTAGTATGTTTAAAAATATTAGTAATTCATTATCTTCATTTCAACAAAATAGAAACCTCGTTCAAGAAAACGAAGAGCTAAGAGAGGAAATTCATAAAATTAGGACTCGGGATTTTATTCAACGCAAAGATGCAGAAGAGTCACTCCAAATTGTTAATTTTCAAGAGACATTGTTTGACTCACTTAAAACTAACGATATCAATCTTTTCAAGATAACTTCAATAGATTTAAGAAACTATTTGTGTTGCTCAACACATAGAATCTACCTGCAGAATTCAAATCAGGTTCAAGTAGCAGAAAATACTCCAGTTTTTGGTGGGAGCTCATATATTGGTCAAACTAAAAATACCTATTTGAACTTTATTGAGGTCATACTTTTTTCAGATACAAAACATTTATTACCAATTAAATCGAATTTTTTCTATTGTGACGCTAGGGGCAAAGGGAAGCCAATGCTCATTGCTTGCAAGCTTAATAAAAATATTGATGATTTTCAAAATAAGATAGGCGAGAGTATTTTTACATCTGGTTTGGGCGGCATTTTTTTAAAAGATATCGAGGTTGGAGTTATCTCAGCTATCAATTCAATCTCAATCAATGAAATTGAAGTTGTAATAACTTTAAAAACCAATCCCCTGGAAGAAAACTTCTTTGGAATGATAAGCAGAGACGCTGATGAAATTTAGCAATCATCTAATTATTCTTTCAACAATTATGCTGGGTTATTGGCTTGATGATTCTCTCAATACTGTAAGTATTAAATTATTTCTGGAGTTAAATTTTGGTTTTTTGATTTTTGCATACTGGGTTTTTGCATTACCAGAGAAAATTCAAAGCTCAGCTGCATTGATTTATGGTTTGGCAATCGATTTATTTTTTTCAAATGTGATTGGTTTTAATATGCTTTTTTTTACAGCAACCTCTTACATTATTCATTTGTATGTTTTTCGATTTAGAATTTTTTCTTATTTCCAACTATCGGTTTTCTTTTCAGGATCCTCTACCTTCTATATAGCATGCAAATATCTTTTGCTTTCTCCTAATAATTATTCATATATTGTGTTATTTGTTAGTTTTTTAATAACTTTAGTTTTATGGGTGGGAATTTATTTTGTTATGAGAGCTTTTAGAAGAAGTGTTTTTTCAAACTTATAGGGCATGAAGAAATTATTTTTCCTGTCCGTTATTACTGGAAGTATTTTAAGTTGGATATTTTTTATATTCCTCACTATTTTTGCTTTTTCCCCATGGGGTTTAATTAAAAGCATAGATCAGTATTTCTTACCTTCCTACTCAATAGAGTTTTCAGAACTTGAAAGCACTGGAAACGCATTAAACAGAAATTTAAAATTTTTTAATTTCAATATTTTTTATAATGAAAAGATGCTTCTTCAGACCAAAGAATTAGAGCTAGGATTATCTTTCAAACCGCAGAAATATTTTAACTTTTTAAATATTAATAATATTGCTATAAGAAATGGCTACTTTGATTATTCAAATATACAAAACACCAATTCATCTTCAAGATTTTTAATAAATTTTGATGAAAAAATTACTCTATCATTTGAAGATTTTGAATTTCGTAGAGATGATGCGGTACTTGAAATAAATGGGGATCTTTACGGAGAATTATCTAGATCATTTTCTGGACAGCTTAGTTTTTTGCATGATGATCAATTAAGCACCATTGCCGTAGATGCTGTTGAAGAATCTTATCGCTTCTCAATAAATCTTTATTCCTTTAAATGGCTAAGCTTGATTCCGGCTTTTAGTGCCTCTCCTATAAAAGATTTAGCATTCCAAATGAATGCTCTTGGAGAATTGAAAAATGATAGATCAATTGTTAGGGGCTCTTTTGATTCTAATGGCTTATTTTTTAGCTCATTACTAATCAAGCCAAACAAAGGATCTTTTGATTACCAGTCAAGAAAAAAAATTGGCATATTAAAATTAACTGAATTTTTGCATCCATTTGTAGATGAGGAGCACCCAATTCAAATTAATCTTGAAAAAAAATCCTTAGAAATTCCAAGATTTTTTGTTTCATCTCAAATGATTGAAAGCGAGGCATTAAAAGCAAGTAATCTTATAGTTGAAAATTTTTTTATATCATATGACAGCTTCATTCCAAAATATTCTGGATTTATCAAAGATCTGGATTTAGAGGATCTATATTTTGATGAAATCAAAAATCTTAGCGGTAATTTTTCTGGGCATGGAAATCATATGAAATTCCTAGTAAATTCAGATGCCTCGATACTAAAAAATCATAACAAAGACTTTGTACCGGTATCAATTTTAGGGGCCGGAAGTTTTTCTGGTTTCGCTTTTGATCTCAATGCTCGTATATTCAACCAATCTTCTCAGATTGATTTAGCCTTGCAGATCAATTCAGAATCATTGAATCCTTTATCTATGGAGCTTAAAGGATATGATATTACTAAAAATTTGATTACATTTTCACTTCCACAATCATTGAAAGGAGTTGGCTCTTACATTGATAGAAGTATAAATCTTCTTGGCACAAATTCTGTTTATTTTAATTACTCTACTAATCGCTCTAACCTGAATCCTAATTTAAAACTAAAAATATTTACCGATGAATCTAAATTAACTATTAACGAAGATTTGATTATTGATTTCAATGGACCGATTATTGAGGCAGATTCTAAAAATTTATATGTGTTTTCACCATCCGGCAAAGCAACAAATTTCTCATTTGATGCGGCCTATGGCTTGTTAAATTATAAAACTGAAAAGATAAATTTTTATTCTCTTCATGATATGGCATCAATAGACTTTCAAAGTGCGTTAGATTTTGAAAGAGAAAGTATTAATTTACCAAATATACAAGCAGAGCATAAAGGCGTGATTCAACTTTCAAGTTTAATCTTGAAAAATGCTATATCCCTAAAAACAAAAAATTTTTCCATGCCAATAACTGAGTCAAACAATATTAATTTTGATAATGCGAGCATTTTTATTGTTGATTTAGATAAAGTATATGGATTATTACCAGCATCCTTCTTGAAAGACGAGCTTTCTATTCTTCTTTCAGGCAACAGTTTAACTAAAACATATGATTTAACATTCTCAACGAATATGAATATAGATATAGAAGAGTTCATTGTGGATTCAATTTATCTTCAGGCTTCTGGAAGAGAACTTTTTAAAATAGATTTTAATATTAAAAAAAACTCACCATTATTTTTAAAGATGTATTCTGACCTAAAGCATATTGAGCTTAATTCGCCTTTAAATTCACTATCGAAGGAAAAGTTAGTTAGATTGCCTACGGAAATTTTGATAAGTAATTTTTCAAATCCATCTATCAAACTTAGCAATCAACAAGTTGATATGCATATTAGAGATATCAGTAAATATGATGGCTATATCTCGATAGGCAAAAAAATCCCTAATCAGTTAAAGAGTTTTATTCAAGAGCCTGGATTAAATATATATCTTTATTCAGAAGTTATTACTGAGGACTTATTAACTTACGTATTTTCTAAAAATTCAGCATTAACATCGGTGAAACTTAATAAGCTAGCTTTTGATATTAAAAACTTCAAACTGTTTAATAATAATTTTTCTGATGTATCTGGCCTATTTGACTTAAATAGTTCAGAAATTAAAGGTAATTTATTCGGAGATAAATTGAATTTAAATCTCAGGATTGATGAGACTGGATTTCTAAGATTAGAAATCAAGGATTCAGATATTTCTAATACAAAATTTATAAATTCAACAGAATCAACGCTTGATGTACCACTAAATTCTAGGCTGATTGTAAGCAACTCTTCTTTTGGAAAAATTAAAATTAAAGATCTTGATGTGTATCTTTTAAATAATAAAAAGAATTTTACCGCCAATAATATTAAATTAAGTTCAAATTTAATATCGATTAAACCATTCGAAAAATCTTCTCCTGCATATTTTTCAATCGATAAGATCAAGCCTCTTTATAAATTGAAAGGAGAGTATCTGATTAAAGAGTCAAACAAAATTCCTTATTTAGCAGACTTTGCAGATTTTTCTTATTTTAATGGATCTATAAATTTACAATGGAGAGAGCTTTCAAACTTGAGTCATATTGAAGGAGGGGGTAACTTTATAATGAAAGATTTAGTAATACAGGACTCTTTCTCTGATTCGCTTGCTTTTAGCTTGCTTGGTGTCTTGAACTTAAGAAATATCCTCGGCAAGCTTGCAAACTTAGATCTTTCAATTGATGAGTTTACTTCCACTCAACTAAGCCGGGTTGAGGGCGATGTATTATTCAGCAGATCAAAGCTAAGGCTTGTATCACCTTTGTACATAGAAACAAATGCTGCAAAAATGAAATGGGTTGGCCAAATTAATAAAAACTCCAAAAATAATCTGGAGGACTTAGATCTTAATTTAGACCTCAGAATTAGATTTGGAGAGAATCTTCCCTGGTACGCAGCTATTCTTGGCGGGCTTCCTGCGGTTGCTGGTTCAGCAGTATTAAACGAAGTATTTGAAGAAGACATAAATGATCTGACCAATTATCAATATGAAATTTTGGGAACTATCTCAGAACCTAAATTAGAAAGGATTAAATAAGAAATATAGTTGCAAGACCAAGGAAAGAGAAGAAGCCTATTACATCAGTAACAGTTGTGACTACAACACTTCCAGCAATTGCTGGATCCTGGTTAAATTTTTGAAGAATTAAAGGAATAAATATGCCAGCAATTGCTGAGCATATTAAATTCGCAACCATGGCAATACAAATAAGTGTTGCAATGATTATATTGTTGAACCAAAAAAAAGTTATTCCTCCAACCAAGATGGATAACAAGACTCCATTTACAATTGATACAGCTAATTCCCTTTTATAAAGCCATCTTAAATTAGATTCATTGATTTGCTGAAGAGTTAATCCTCTTATCATAATTGTTAAAGTTTGTGTTCCAGCAACTCCACCCATGCTTGCAACAATAGGCATCAGAATAGCTAGGTACACTATTTGATCAATTGTGGCTTGAAAGAGGCTAATTGTCATAGATGCTATAAATGCAGTCATAAGATTAATTGATAGCCACAAAATTCTACTCCTTGCTGCTCTTGCTGGTGCAGCAAATGTATCTTCAGCAACTCCAGCCATTCCAAGAAAATTCTGATCAGCATCCTCCATAATTACATCAACAACATCATCAATTGTGATCCTTCCAATTAATCTTGATTCACTATCTACAACTGGGGCTGATACCCAATCATTTTGTTCAAATAACCTTGATACATCCTTATCATTTAAGCTGGCTTCTAATGGTTGAATTTCACTTTCCATTAACTCTCTTACATTCAAACTAGGATCTGAGACAACAATTGAAGAAATTGGCAAGGATCCTAAATATTTATTTTCTCTTGAAACAACAAAAATTTGATCAGTATTTTTTGGTAACTCTCGCTGAGCTCTTAGATATCTCATTACTACCTCAAGATTATGCTTTGGCCTAACACTAATAATGTCGGTATTCATTAACCCGCCGGCAGAATCCTCAGGATATTCCAGAGCTTCTTGAATTCTTTGCCGGTCTCTTAGAGACATGGCTGATAAAATATTTTCTGTTTTTTGATCTGGAAGAACTTGAAGAATATCAACAATTTCATCAAGCTCTAGATCACTAATTATAGTGATAAGCTCTTCAGGTGAGATCTCAGAGATAAGCTCTTGTTGTATTTCATCATGCAATTCTGCAATGATTTCACCCTCATCCTGAGTTTCGATCAGTGACCATAGAAACTTTCTTTCTTTAGGTGGCAGAGACTCTATGCTATGTGCCACCTCAGAGGGGTGCATGCCAGATAAAATTCTTTTGATTTGATTAATAGATGGTTCTACTTCTTGTCCTTGAATTTTTTTCAGTAGATCTTCAGACGCGAAGTGGCGAGGCGTTATCTCATTCATATTCTCAATTCTAACTCACTAAATTATGAATTTATCTATTCCTAGAATTTGGTAAATTAATTTTTTTTCGATATTTTGAGATGGTTCTTCGAGCCAAGTTGAATCCTCGCTTATTAAGTAAATCTGAAATTTTCTGATCGCTTAATTTTTTTTTCTCACTTTCAACTATATTTTGAATTTCTTCCATTAATTGCATAGGGGTAACTTTTCTAGTTTTCGATACAGAGCTAGCTAAAAGTGATTTCATTGACACAGCACCTTTAGGCGTTTGTATATATTTAGAGCGTAAAATCCTTGAAACAGTTGACGGGCTTATCTTTAATTTCTTTGCAAGCTCTAAATTTGATAGCGGCTTTAGTTCAGCAGATCTATCAGATAAAAAATCAGCTTGTGTTCTGCAAATCAGTGTACCAACATTTTGTACAGTCTCATTTCTTTTATTAATTGCTCTGATTAGCCATTTAGCTTCACTTATTTTTTCCTTTAGCTGTTTATTTGCTTTATTTGCTTTATTTTTAACTTGTTTTTCTAAATCTTGATCAAGGCTAATTAAAGGAAAGTTGTCTTGCTTAAATCGGACATTAAAATTTTGATTGCTATCAGGAATTACCTCTAAGTCTGGTTGAATCAAATAAGTAGATTCAAACTCTAAACCAGGCGAAAGATCACATTTTTTTATTTTTTCAAGCACAGATTCAATGGAATCTTTGGAGTAATATTTAGTTAAATCAGCTTGGGCATCCTCAAATGAAGAAAATTTAGGGTCAAATAGAATTTTGTTTGCAATTTCTAATTCTTCAGTTGGAATATCTTTTTTTCTCAACTGTATATAAATGGTTTCTTTGAAATTTCTTGCTCCAATTCCGGCGGGGTCTAAATCTTGAACTACATTCTTTAAGACGTTTTTAATTTCTTGGATTGAATAACTATATTCCATTAATGCTTCTATTTCATCTAGATCTAATTGAAGCAAACCATTTTCTTCAAGGGATTGAATGATTGCCAATGCTATTTTTTTTTCAGCATTATTCAGCCTGATGTCTTCTAATTGAGCCTCAAGATGATTCTGCAAGGTCAATTCATTTGGAAGATTCTCAAGTAGGCTTGCATCATCAAAGCTTCCAATTGACTCAACTTCAAAATCTTTTTTTAGGAACGGATTTTCATCTATCTCATTATTAATCTTATTAATGATTTCTAATCTTGATAGCTGAAGAAGATCTATTGATTTTTTTAACTGCGGGGTTATTGATAGCTGCTGATTTTGTTTGAATTCTCTTACAAGCTTAATGGCCATTTTCTAGGAAAATAATTTGCCAAAATATTTTTGTTGAACATACGAATTTTCTTTTAAGCTTTTTTCATTGCCTTCAGCAATTATGCTGCCCTCATTAAGGATAATAGCTCTATTACATAAGCTTAAAGTTTCTCTAACATTATGATCCGTGATCAAAATAGAAATATTTTTTTGTGAGATCTTTAGAAGCAATTCTTTTATTTCCTCAACAGCAATTGGATCAATACCTGCAAATGGTTCATCTAAAAGCATTATGCTAGGTTGGCAAATCAAAGTTCGAGCTATTTCAACTTTTCTTCTTTGCCCTCCCGATAACATTCTTCCTTTGGTTTGAAGAATTTCTTTCAAGTCAAACTCATCAATAACTTTTTTTACTTTGCCAATTTGTTGTTCTCTATTTCCATGAGTAAATTCTGCGATTCCGAGAAGATTACTTTCTACACTAAGATCTGGAAATATGGATGCTTCTTGAGGTAAATAGCCTAACCCTAGTTTTGCACGACCATGCATGGGAGTATTAGTGACATCTTGGTTATCAATAAACACCTTCCCGTCATTTGGAAAAATTAAACCGGCGGCTATGTAAAATGCTGTCGTTTTACCAGCCCCATTTGGACCAAGCAAACCTACAATTTCGTTTTCTCCAACTGAGAAACTAATATCTGTAAGAATTTTTTTTGAGCCAAAAGCTTTTTCGATATTAGTCAGGATTAGGCGATCACTATTCATTTGCAATAATTTGATAAGTAATAAAATTAGACGTGATCGAGTTTCCTTTATTTAGAAGCTTTGCATTTCCAATTAAATTCATGGATTTATTTGGATATATTTCAAATGCCTCTGCATCTCCATCTATTTCCTCAGATTGGATTGATGCGGGATTACCATATATTTCCAGTTTTTCATCTTTACTGCTTAAAAGGGCATTGGAGCCTTTAATAACGTAGCCATCAATTTTAATCTCAACATTATTTTTAAAAACTAATTGCTCAGTGTTTTTATCGATGGTGACTTGATCTGATTGAATTGAAATATTTTGAAAGCTCACATTTTCTGCTGGGATTACAAAAGGAAGATATAAAAATCCATATACAATTAATAAAATTTTATAGTTTTGAGGCATTTCTATAAATTAAATGATTCCCGCTTCAAGAAGTTGATGCATTGTAATAATACCAATGGTATCTTCTTTATGTGTTGAGGAATTAACAACCAAGCTAAAAATTTTATTTTTTTCCATAATTTCAGCCGCATCAATAGCAAGGGCATTGCTGTCAATGCTCTTAAATTTAATCGTCATTACATCCTTTATGGGCGTATTATTTATATCCACTTCATCATTCAGACATCTTCTTAAATCACCATCTGTAAAAACTCCAACAATCTTTTTTTTATTTAAAACCAGAGTTAACCCAAGCTTTTTTTCAGTTACCACCATCAATGCTTCTTTTAAAGATGTGGTTTGATCAACCATTGGCGCTTTTTCATTCATGACTGCTAAATCTTGAACTAGTGTTGTGAGTTTTTTTCCAAGTTGTCCAGCTGGATGAGATTTTGCAAAATCATCTTTGCTAAAACCACGCGCCTCTAACAAAGCGATTGCTAGAGCATCTCCGAACACTAAAGCAATTGTGGTTGAAGAAGTTGGAGCGAGATCTAATGGGCAAGCTTCCTCATCAGCTTTAATCATTAAATTAATTGTTCCAGCTTTTGCAATAGTAGATTGGTTGTTATTGGTAAGGGTAAAAATATTAGCAGTTGAGCGCTTTAGTGCAGGTAAAATCTCAATTATTTCTTTTGTCTCTCCTGAATTAGACAAAATTAAAATTGAATCTTCCTTATCAATCATCCCTAAATCACCATGGGCAGCTTCAGTTGGATGTATAAAAAAGGATGCAGTGCCAGTGCTTGATAATGTTGCCGAAATTTTTTGAGCTATATGGCCAGATTTACCAATACCCATTAAAATTAATTTCCCTCGGGAATTAAGGATATTTGAGCAGAGATCTTCAAAATCGGACTTTATTTGATTGCTTAAATTCTTCACAGCATTTGACTCTATTTCGATGACCTTTAGAGCTGAACTGATAAAATCCTTATCTTTCATATTTTATTTATAGTTTTTTACTAATGTTATAATACCTTTATGAACCACACTTTGAAATCACTTACCTTTGTTGTTGCAATCTTTTGCTTTCACAGCTACATAATCGCTGAATCTAACCCACATAAATTTATTGATTCCCAAGCCCAAGAAATGGTTTCTATAATTAGAAACAATCAAGCACTCTACGCCAATGACCCTGAATTATTCAAAGATAAGATCAATACTGTTTTTGAACCAATGGTTGATTTTAGAAGAGTTGGCGCAAGTGTAATGGGTAAAAAATATTATCTTGCTGCCTCAAAATCACAAAGGCTTCAATTTATCCAATCTTTCAAAGAATCATTGCTTGATACCTATTCTTCAACCTTGGCGCAATGGGGCGATCAAAAAATTGTTACTATTTTTCCGGAGGTATCTGAATTAAAAACAACCGAGGATGTCCAGCAGAATCTTATTACTTCTAGCAATATTTACCCCATAACCTATAAGGTAAGAAAAGATAAAAATGGAAACTGGCTAATCATCAACATAATTGTGAATGGAGTGAACCTAGGCCTTACTTTTAGAAATCAATTTCAGGCTCTTGCAAAAGAGCATAATGAAAATATTGATGAAATAATAAAGCATTGGACTTCTGATGCTAATCTAGATTAATCTTTTACCAAAACCAATCTAATGGATATCACTCATTTTCTTAAATTACAATTTCCTGAGGCTGAGATCTCTTTTGATGGCGAGGATTGCAACTCAAAAGTCTTAATTGTGAGCAAAGAATTTGAGGGTTTAACCTCCCTTCAACGACACAAGTTAGTTTTGAATGTTTTAAAAGAGCATTTTAAATCAGGTGAGTTACACGCATTGAGTTTAAATACAAAATCTCCATCAGAGATAGCTTAAGTATGGAAAAGTTAAAAATTATAGGTGGAAATAAACTCTCTGGATCTATTTCTTGCTCAGGAGCAAAAAACGCAGCCTTACCAATGTTGGCGGCAACGATATTAAGCGATCAACCTATTACTTTTAAAAATTTGCCATACCTTCAAGATATCACAACCATGTTTGAGCTCTTAGGTTCAATGGGGGCAGATATTACTCTGAATGAGAGCATGGATTTTATAATTTCCACATCTAAATTACATGACTTTGAGGCTAGATATGAGCTTGTAAAAACTATGCGTGCCTCTATTTTAGTTCTAGGTTCTCTTGTAGCTCGTCATGGTTTTGCAAGAATCGCGCTTCCAGGTGGCTGTGCGATTGGAACAAGACCAGTTGATTTTCATTTGGATGCTTTAGAAAAACTCGGAGCAAAGATTGTGTTAAAAAATGGTTATATTGAAGCAACTGCAAAAAAATTAATTGGTTGTGAAATTAACTTTCCGGGTGTTTCTGTGACTGGAACTGAAAATATTATGATGGCTGCAGTTCTTGCGAAAGGTCAAACGGTTTTAAGAAATGTTGCTAAAGAGCCTGAGGTTGAAGATTTAGCTAACTTTCTTAATGCTATGGGGGCTAAAGTTAATGGAGCAGGGACTGATGAAATTATTATTGATGGTGTTGATGATCTTAAAGGGACAGAATTTTCAATTCCGGCCGATAGAATAGAGGCTGGAACTTATCTAATTGCTGCAGCTATAACTGGCGGTGATGTAACTATTTCAAATATTGAAGCTCCCCGCATGAATAATATTTTAGATAAATTGAAATTAAGTGGGGCTTCGATAAGTATCGGTGATAATTATATTCAGCTGACCATGAAGGAAGATTCTATTTTGCCCGTGGATATTTCTACAGCCCCATTTCCAGGGTTTCCAACAGATATGCAGGCACAATTTACTGTTTTGAATGCATTATCTAAAGGCTCTTCGGTCGTAACAGAAAATGTATTTGAAAATAGGTTTATGCATGTGCAGGAGTTAAATAGAATGGGTTGTGATATCACAGTCAAAGGCAGTAATGCATTTATTAAGGGAGTTAGCTCTCTGAATGGTGCGCCAGTAATGGCAACTGACCTGCGTGCATCTGCAAGTTTAATATTAGCAGGACTTTGTGCCAACGGCGAGACGATTGTAGATCGCATTTATCATATCGATAGGGGCTATGAGCGAATTGAAGAAAAGCTATCATATCTTGGCGCCAATATCACAAGACTGCCTCATTAGTAGCGATTTCTTCAGAAACAATTATCATATTTAAATGTATCAACATTGTTGATTCATAAAAACTTTTCTGTTTTCAATATTTTTGTAGGAGAAATAAAAATGATCAATACCAGCGATTTCATATTTACATCTGAAACAACTCCTCAGGTCACTACAGATTTAGCTGGGTGTGTAGACCAAGTTAATGAACTCATTGGTATTGCTGATGCTGTGAATGTAACAGATTCACCAAACTGTAAGAGTCGTTTAAACAGCTTATTAGTTGCCTCAGAGATTAAGAGAAGAGGCCTAGATGTTATCTTGCAGCTAACTGGCAGAGATAGAAATCAGATTGCTTTGGAATCTGTTTTGCTTGGCGCTCTGTCTGTTGGAATAGATAAGGTTCTCTGTTTAAGTGGAGACCAGCCTGATGAGAATGGACCAGCAGTGGTAAATGAATTTAATGGAAATGGGTTAATAGAATTATGCAAGGTTTTATCAGGAGGAACTTTGTCTGACGGAACTTCTATCAAAAATCCTTTGCCAATATTTTCTGGTGCAGCGGATGATTTATATACTCAAATCTCAAAGCCAGACGCGCTAGAAAAATTAGTTGTGAAGATAGAGAAGGGGGCTAGCTTCATTCAAACTCAATATTGTTTTGATTATGATGTCATTCAACAATATTCAGATAAATTACAAGCTCAAGGCTCCTTTGATAGTTGCAAGGTGATCATTGGAATGGGTCCATTAAAATCCGCTAAACAAGGTGATTGGATGAGAAAAAATTTATGGGGTGTAAACATCTCTGATGAAATACTTAATCGATTAGAGGCAAGTGAATCACCTGCAGAAACTGGAGAACAAATCTGCCAAGAGTTGATAGAAAAAATTATGGATCTGCCGTGTATTGATGGAGTTCATTTAATGGGCCCCAGTTGTGAAAAGAGTGCGGCAAGAATAATTTCACGTTTTAAATAGAAAAATTGAATCATCGTAATTTAAGATTAATGCTCGATGATGTTCAATCAATTGCAATAGTTGGAGCTAGCTCTAATCCAAGGAGAGATAGCTACAAAGTTATGAAATTTCTTCAAGACTATGGTTTTGATATTTTTCCAGTCAACCCTAATTTAGCCAATACTAAAATTCTCGGTCAAAAGTGCTACGAAAACCTTGAAGCTATAGAGGAAAAAATTGATATGGTAGATGTATTTCGAGCAATAGAACATATCCCAAGCATTACTCTTGAAACAATAAAAATTAAAGCCAAAATTTTGTGGATGCAAGAGGGACTGTATAGTAAAGAGGTAGAATCTATTGCTAAAAATGTAGGCTTAACAGTGGTTATGAATAAATGCCCAAAAAAAATTCTTGAAAAAATAAAATAAATTATGAATGAAAATAAAAAAGAGATTTTAAAGATTGATCAAAGTAAGGCGAGTATCCTTCGCTTAGTATTAGATGACCCTAACAATAAAAACGCTCTCTCAGAAGATTTGATGAAGCAACTAAAAAAGCATTTGATCAAAGCATCATCAGATGATTCAGTTAAAGTCATAATTATTTCTGCAGTTGGTGATGTTTTTTGCTCAGGGCATAACTTAAAGGATATAACCGAAGCCAGAAAAAATGAAGATGAGGGTAAGGCATATTTTTTAGATCTTTTTAATTTATGCTCTTCATTAATGCAAATGATCGTAAATTGTTCAAAACCAGTTATAGCTGAGGTTAATGGAATTGCAACTGCTGCTGGCTGTCAATTAGTGGCAAGTTGTGACTTGGCAATAGCATCAGATTCCTCAAAATTTGCAACACCAGGAGTAAACATAGGTTTATTTTGCTCTACTCCAATGGTTGCCCTGTCCAGAAATGTTAGCAGAAAAGACGCTATGAAAATGCTTCTTACAGGAGACATGATTGATGTTGCTGAAGCAAAAAGAATATCTCTAATTAATGATCATGTTCCAGAAGAAAATCTATATGCTTCTGTTATGTCACTTGCCAATCAAATTTCGACTAAGTCTCTTTCAACCATAAGAGTTGGTAAGAAAGCTTTTTATAGACAATATGAAATGACTCTATCTGATGCGTATGATTATACTTCACAGGTAATGACTGAAAACACACTTGCAGATGATGCAAAGGAGGGCATTGCCTCCTTTTTAGAAAAACGAGAGCCCTTTTGGAAAGACGATTAATTTACCAGAGTTATTATAGTTATCTCATGCCCCTATATTGAGGTTTATTGATCAGGAATACCTTCTGTTACGACTGTGAAATTCTGCATTTTGGAATCTTGTAAAATTTGAAAGCTAATTTCATCTCCAGGAAAGGAATTATTGAGGGCATAAGTTAAATTTTCCCATGAAGGGGGCTTATCGTTTACTGATAATATAATTGCGCCTGGTTTTATATTTCCATCGTTAAAAAGAGGTCCATAATTATTAAGTTCTAGAATTTCTAGGCCATAAGTTGGCTTGTTATTTAACAGGAATCTTTTAACTTTAACTCTAAAATCTCCAACCCATGATTTCTTGACTGAGCCATATTGAATAATCTCTGAGGCAACTTCTATCATTTTATTAGCCGGAAGAGCAAAACCAATCCCAGCGTAAGAACCAGTTTTTGAAAAAATTTTTGTATTCATTCCAATAAGATTACCTTTGTGATTAATTAAAGCACCTCCAGAATTCCCGGGATTAATCGCAGCATCAGTCTGAATCAGTTCAAGATATGGATTTCCATAATCTCTTCCAGTAGCACTAATAATTCCACTGGTAAAAGTTTTACCAAGCCCAAATGCATTTCCAATTGCAATTACCTGATCACCCACTTGTACTGATGCGCTATTTGATACCTCAATAGGCGTTAAATTAACCTCAGGATTAATTTTAATCACCGCAAGATCAGATCTTTGATCAAAGCCAATCAAAGATGCTGGATAAACCTGACCACTATCCATTTCTACTTCAACGATTCTTGTGCCTTCAATTACATGCAGGTTTGTAATAATGTACCCATCATTAGAAATAATGATTCCAGAACCGACGACTGCATTTTTACCTCCGCCATTAAATAGTCTAGTCCCATTATTTTTTTTAGAGCTTATATTAATAACAGAAGGAGATGCCTTTAAAATTGCTTCTACATAAGCATCCTCATTCGACATATTTGCATAAAGATATGTCAGAATACCAATCAAGATTAAAAAATTTATTCTCGAAAGCTTGTTATCAAAAAGTCTCATATGTCCATTAAATCAATAATATGAAGGATATAAAAGTTGTACTAGAGTATTTTTCAACTCAAGGTATAGTTCTTGATAATGCCCAGGCTTCATTCTTGGAAGAATTTATTTCTATTGACTCAAAACTGAAGCCAAAATTATTTTTTTCTAAAAACAATTTAATTGGTAATTTGTATCTTTATGGTCCTGTTGGAAGAGGTAAAACAATGTTACTTCAAGCCATTAATGATCATTACTTTTCTAATTCAGGCACATTTCATTTTGTAGAATTTATGCAACTTGTGCATAAAAAATTATCTGATTTTTCAGGAAATAGCGACCCACTATTGATGGTTGTTAAGAGTCTTTCTAAAGATTATAAAATGATTTTTTTAGATGAATTCCAAATTGAGGACATTGCAGATGCAATGATCATTGGGACTTTAATAGAATCATTAACCGTCAAGGGAACTAGATTAATGATCACATCTAATTCTCATCCAGATGATCTTTATAAAAATGGCCTTCAGAGAGTAAAATTTTTAAAAACTATTAATTTTATAAATAATAATTTTTTTATTCATCATCTTATAGGCACTGAAGATTATAGATTACGAGAAATTGCGCATTTTGATAGTTCTGCCAATGATAAAAATAGCGATATAAGTGTTAGAGATTTCTTGCAAAGAACATTTAATTCAGAAATTACCAATACAACAAAATTTTCGGTCAGCAACAGAATATTTAATTGTTTAGGTTGTTCGGAGAAAATTTTATGGCTTTCTTTTGATGATTTTTTTTCATCGCCATGTGCAAGCAAAGATTTTATTGAGATTGTAAAAAAATTTGAATGGGTTTTTATCAACAACTTTCATTCATGCACTGATGATCAAATTGATAAATTAAGAAGATTTATTAGTTTTGTTGATATTGCATATCAAGAAAAACAGAAATTAAAACTGTTTTATGATCCAAATTTAATAAATAACTTATATTCTGGAGATCAGCTGCTTCATTTATGGGTTCGGACTGAAAGCAGGCTTCATCAGATAACAACTACAAAATATCTTCAAAATTTAGAGAAAAACCAAACTAAATGAATTAAAATATTGATTAAATAGTGCTTAAACATTAACATTCGCATCTAATTTTTTTCTTTAAACATAAAAAGTAATGAAAACTCTTTCACTCAGAAAAGAAGACGCTCAACATGATTGGTATGTTGTTGATGCTTCCGATAAAATTCTAGGTCGTTTGGCCACAAAAATAGCCGATCGAATCAGAGGCAAAGACAAACCTACCTTTACGCCACATACTGATGGTGGAGACTATGTTGTAGTGATTAATGCTGAGAAAGTTCAAGTCACAGGAAAAAAGTTTGACGACAAAAAATATTACACTCATTCACTTTATCCTGGTGGGCTAAAGACCAAAGTTTTTAAAGATATTATTGAAGATAAGCCTGAATATATTATAGAGGAGGCTGTTAAAGGCATGCTTCCAAAAAACAAACTTGGAAAGCAAATGTTTAAAAAACTCAAAGTATACAAGGGTGAAAATCATCCTCATGAATCACAAGAACCTCAAATCTGGGAACCAAAACTATGAGTGCAGCAATCCATTATGCAACCGGAAGAAGGAAAACTTCATCAGCTAGAGTTTATTTATCAAAAGGCAAGGGGAAAATACTAGTTAACAATAAGGAATTATCTCATTACTTTGGCAGACAAGTGGCTCAGATGTTGGTCATGCAACCACTAAAATTAACAGAACTTGATGAGCAGGTAGATATCAAAGCTATGGTTAAGGGTGGTGGAAGCTTTGGTCAAGCTGGAGCTATCAGACATGGTATTTCAAGAGCTTTACTTGAATTTGATGAAAGTTTAAGACCGCAGCTAAAATCTGCAGGGTTTTTGACAAGAGATGATAGAAAAGTAGAGAGGAAAAAGCCAGGATTAAAGAAAGCAAGAAAAAGCTCTCAATTTTCCAAGCGTTAATTTCTTATATATTTAAATATTACCGTTCATCCCAATATAGGTTTTAATGGAAAAAAAAATTACCACGCGAAGAAAAGTACTTATAGGTATGACCTCAGCTGTCGGCGCAGTTGGTGCATCATTCGCAGTTGTTCCCTTTGTTGCTTCGTGGAATCCAAGTGCAAAAGCTAAGGCAGTTGGTGGTCCGGTAAGAGTTGATGTCTCAAAAATGCAGGTTGGACAAAAAATTCAAGTTTCCTGGAGAAAACAACCAGTTTTTGTTATCCGACATAGCAAAGAAGCTTTGGAAAGTCTTTCAAAAGTTGAATCCAAGCTAGATGATCCAAGCTCACTAAAGATTGAAGAACCGTATAGAGATGTTAATCCAACAAGATCAACCTCAAACGAATATACCGTAATTGCAGGAGTTTGCACACATTTGGGATGTGCTCCAAAGTATTATCCTGAAATGGAATCTCAGCCTTGGGATGAGTCTTGGGTTGGTGGATTTTTCTGTCCTTGCCATGGATCAATGTTTGATATTGTTGGAAGAGTATTCAAAGGAGTTCCTGCTCCAACTAACTTAAAGGTTCCGCCACATTATTTTGACGGAAGTATATTAACAATAGGGGAAGAGAGAGGCACTGCATAATGACCCAAAAATCATTAGGATTTTTTAATTGGATTAACGCTCGTTTACCTATAGTAAATACATATGAACGCCATTTATCAAAACATCCTGTCCCCAAAAAGGTAAATTTCTGGTACATGTTTGGTGCTTTAGCATCAGTAGTTTTAATTATTCAAATCGTTTCAGGAATATGGTTGATGTTTGGATATGAGAATACTGAAGAGGGCGCTTTTGCTTCTATTGAATATATTATGCGAGATATTGAATACGGCTGGGTTATCAGATATATGCATACTACTGGTGCCTCAATGTTCTTTGCTGTTGTATATCTACATATGTTTCGAGGGTTGTTATACGGCTCTTACCATAAACCAAGGGAATTGGTCTGGGTCTTTGGTATGACTATTTACCTTGTAATGATGGCTGAGGGTTTCTTAGGGTATGTTCTGCCATATGGTCAAATGTCTTACTGGGGGGCCCAAGTTATCATTTCTCTTTTTGGGGCTATTCCCTATATTGGTGAGTCATTAGAAATTTGGGTTAGAGGTGATTACTATATTTCTGGTGCAACCATCTCAAGATTCTTTGCATTGCACGTGGTAGCTTTGCCCCTAATATTAATAGCATTGGTGTTTATGCACTTGGTTGCTTTGCATGAAGTTGGCGCAGGTAATCCAGAGGGCGTGGATATTGAAAAACATCTAGATGAGGATGGGGTTCCATTGGACAGTGTTCCATTTTTCCCATATAAAGTTTTGAATGCATTGGTAGCTATTGGAATATTCGGCATTGTTTTTTCAATTATTATGTTCTTTTTTCCCGAAGGTGGTGGCTACATGCTGGAGTTAGCTAACTTTGAAGAAGCTAACCCATTAAGCACTCCTGAGCATATTGCTCCAGTTTGGTATTACTCACCATATTATGCAATGTTAAGAGCTGTGCCTGATAAGCTTGGTGGTCTTGTAGTGATGGGTGCTGCTATAGCTATTCTATTTGTTGTACCATGGCTTGATAGAAGTAAAGCTGCTTCTATTAGGTATAAGGGAATACTTAGCAAGATAGCAATGACTATTTTTATTATTAGTTGGCTTATGCTGGCATGGTTGGGCACTGTACCTGTAACAGCTCTAAGAACAACACTTAGCATCATCGGCACCATAATTTATTTTGCATTTTTCTTATTAATGCCAATTTATACTTCTATCGAAAAAACTAAGCCAGTACCCGAAAGGTTATGAAGAAATTCTTATTAATAGCTTTCTTATTAATTAGCTCTCAAGAAGCTTTTGCAGCGGTTGGTGCGCCATGTGGTGATTATGGAGAATGCGATTCATTTAAACCTGAGCTTAATAATATGGAGTCACTGCAATTAGGTGCTCTGACCTATATTAATCATTGTTATGGTTGCCATTCGTTGAAATATTCTCGATGGGGAAGAATTGCAAAAGACCTAGATATTCCTGAGGACATTTTTAATGACAATCTAGTTTTTGGTGCAAATGTAAAGCTTGGAGATAGAATGACCGGTTCAATGAAACCTGCTGTTTCTGAAACTTGGTTTGGCATAGCTCCGCCCGATTTAACGCTTGTTACAAGATTACATGGCTCTGATTGGGTCTATACTTATTTAAGAACTTTTTATGAGGACTCATCAAAGCCTTATGGAGTAAATAACATGGTTTACCCTGGTGCAGCAATGCCAAATGTTTTAGCTTCAATGCAAGGTCAGCAAATATTATCTTGTAAGGATGTTCCATTAATCGCTAGCAATGGAGGCGTGAGAAGGGATGAAATGGGTAATGATATAACTGAAGAAAAGTGCGGTTATCTCAAAACTGTAGAAGGATCTGGCGCTTTATCTGTCCAAGAGTTTGATGAGGTCATTTTTAACCTAGTAAATTTTATGACATACGTTGGAGAGCCAAGCCGATCAGATAGAGAGAGAATGGGTTGGTATGCAATATTATTTTTTATAGTATTTACAGCACTCGCCTATCTTCTCTTTAGAGAATACGAAAAAGATTACCATTAGAATTTAACCAAAAACAAAGGGGAAGCATGATTTTATATTCTGACAAAGATGACCATTACAGCCACAGAGTAAGAATTGTTCTTGCCGAAAAAGATATTGCATGCGAAATAAGAGAAACTTCTAATGAAGAAGCTCCAGAGGAAGTGCTAGCACTTAATCCATATCATACTTTGCCTATTTTAGCCGATAGAGATCTTGGTTTATATGATGCAGGAGTCATGCTTGAGTATCTTGATGAGCGCTTTCCTCATCCGCCTCTTCTTCCAGTATATCCAGTCTCAAGAGCGAACAGTAGGACGCTTATGCTAAGAATAGACAAGGAATGGTGCCCATTAGTTGATACTTTGATTGCTAAGGAGCTATCAGAGAAGGAACTTTTAATTGTAAGAGAAGAACTGCTCAATGAAATAAGCACCGTTGCGCCTACTTTCAAAGAATTTGATTTTTTTATGAGCGAGGATTTTTCATTAATTGATTGTTATCTTGCTCCAATTTTATGGAGACTTCCTTCTCTTGGGATAAATCTTCCGCTGAATAGACATCTAAAACCTTTATTGGATTATCAAGCAAAGATATTTGCTAGACCTAGTTTTCAGGACAGCCTTTCTCTAATAGAAAGAGACCTAAGAGACTAAGATAAAAATAAATTTGTACTAATTTTTTTTAAAGGAATCTCTCTTTTGGTACATGCATTAGATCTGTAAATCATCCTTCCTGTGGTGCCATTTACCCTTGCAGATTGAACGCCGGCTTGATTGAGTATTTGTAATAACAACCATTCATTCAATGCTCCAAGCTCTAAATACCTCTCAAGTGATAGCAACTCATTTTCTTGAATTTTTGATATTGTGCGAACGGATATGGGAGCCCAGGAATCTTCATAATCTAGTAACTGCAAAGGGGTGTTTATTGCCTCCAAAGAAGAAATAAAATTTAAATATTCAAACTTATCGCTTCCATGGTATCTGAGAGCTGGAATCATTGATTTGTACTCTTGAGGATTTAGCAGAATGATAATTTGTTTGAAATCATATCTAGGTCGAGGGGTAAAATTTAAATTTTGATTTGGGTTTAGGCTAGAAATTTTTTTAAATCTTTTGTCGCTTGAATTAATCCCCAAAATCTCAGCAGAGAACTCTTGAAAATCGCTTGAGTCATATTTAGCTTTCATAAAGTTTCTATTATCTGATTCAAAGTCTTGAATCAGGGATTCATATTCTTGTGAATAAATAATTAGTACTGAGTCATTATCTTTATTTATTTTGTTTTTTAATGATGAAATAGCATCCTCATAAAGGCTTGAGCAGAACCCATCAATCCGTTGCGACAATAAATTTTCTGGGAGCGAAACTTGCTTACCCTCAGTCCAAAAAATATTTAAAGGAAGATTTAGCATGTAAGCTAATTCTATTAATTCTTTAGAGTATTTCTGGTTGAGATTAAGAGTCAGAGTATATTCTTTCTTAGATAAAATTTTTTGATAATTTCTTTTTAATGCCTTTATATTTTTTAATTGATCTTGGTCTAACTTTTGACTATCAATGACTTTCTGTATTTTTTCTAAGTCATCAACAAAGTAACTTTGATAGTCATAAATATCTTCAAATTTTTTTTGACCATTCTCTTTAAGAACTCCATTTGAATTTGGGATTGAAATCTTAGATGTTGTTGAGCAAGATGCTAAGATAATTAATGTTAAAAAATACTGTAAATATATACTCTTTCTAAAAATCATTTACTTAAATTCATGCTATATATAATTTGTACTCCCATTGGTAATTTAAATGATTTTTCATTGAGGTCAATTAATACTTTAAAGCAAGTAGATAATATTTTTGCAGAAGATACCAGGGTTGCGGCAAAACTTTTGCAGCATTTTGATATTCAAAAAAAAACCAAACCATTTCATGAGCATAACGAGAATGAGGCAAGTGAAGAAATCACAGAATTACTTAAAAGCGGGAAGACTATTGCCTTGTTATCTGATGCAGGGGCACCATTGATATCTGATCCAGGCTATCCATTAATTCAAAACTGTATAAAAGAGGATCTTTCTTTTACAGTTCTTCCAGGTGCTTCTGCTCTTATAAATGCCCTAATTCTCTCAGGTTTACCTTCAGATCAATTTTCTTTTTTTGGGTTTTTACCAAAGCAGCATGAGGCGAAAAGAAAAATTGCAATAAAGCTACAAAATTCTAATTCGACTAATATTTTTTTTGAATCTGCCAGGAGGATAGTCAAAACTATGTCAATTTTTTCTGAGGTCCTTAACCCAGATACTCGGGTAGCAATTTGTCGAGAGATGACCAAAGAATATGAATCAATCTATAGAGGAACCATAAAAGAAATGACGGCCCGTATTAAGAGCGATGAGATTCCATTGCTGGGAGAGTTTGTTATTGTTATTTACTCCGGTTTATCTCTTGGTGAAGGACTTGATTTAGATGAAAATTTTTGTCTACCATTTCTAGATTACTTGTCTCCAACAGAGGCCTCAAAACTAATCGCTAAAATTACTTCTTTCTCAAAGCAAGAAGTATATAAATTTCTTTTAAGGATTTCTAAATAGCACTAAAAGGTATTAAAATGCATTTGAGTTGATCGGATGACCGCTAGCAATTTGTTAGAGGAAAGTCCGGACTTCATAGAGTAGAGTGCCAGGTAATTCCTGGGGGGCGTGAGTCCACGGCAAGTGCAACAGAAATTATACCGCCAAGAAATTGGTAAGGGTGAAATGGCAGGGTAAGAGCCTACCGCGTATTTGGTAACAAATACGGCAATGTAAACCCCACTTTGAAGCAAAACCAAATAGGAATCCGCTTAGGCTACTCGCCTAGGATTCGGGTAGGTTGCTTGAGCAATATGGTGACATATTGCCTAGATAGATGGTCATTTAATACAGAATCCGGCTTATAGATCAACTCATCTAATTTTTTTAAAAAAAAGTGTGTAAAAGTGTGTTAAATGTAGTATAAAGTGTGTAGATATTAATTTTTTACATACATTATGTTCGGTTTTACAACAATTTCGATAGATGCAAAGGGAAGGTTAGCTATCCCTGCAAAATACCGAGATCAACTTCTTTCTCAAAATGAAGAAAGTATTGTTGTTACAAGAGACCCCCAATATCCATCATTAAAAATTTATCCAGGCTCAATTTGGAATATCATATCTAACGAGCTTCAGTCATTGCAAGGCCTTGATCCTATTGTAAGAAACTTACAATGGACAATTCTAGGAAATGCTAGCGTGAGCTCATTTGATCCCAAAGGGAGAATGTTAATCCTCTTACCTTCCGAGCTTCGTGAATATGCAGAAATTCAAACAGCAGAAAAAGTATCTTTAATAGGGATGGGGAATAAATTTGAAGTCTGGAATGACAAAAACTGGGAAATGAGGCAAACAGGCGGTGCTCTATCTACTGAAATTTTAGAAGTTGTATTGCCAGAACGGTTAAAAACAATATCTTTTTAAAGGGGTAAGAAAATGAATTGGGAAATAATTGAAGAAAACGCAGGACTAGCCAAGATCAAAGTTATTGGTGTGGGTGGTGCGGGTGGAAATGCAGTTATTCATATGATTAATCATGAAATTCAGGGAGCCGAATTTATTTGTGCAAATACTGACTCTCAAGCATTAGATAGGGCAAAGGGCTCAACTATTTTAAAGCTTGGTGATAATGTCACTAGAGGCTTGGGAGCTGGAGCAGATCCCCAGGTAGGAAAGGCAGCAGCAGAAAGAGATAGAGCTGCAATCGAGGAGCTATTATCCGGAGCGGATATGATCTTTATAACTGCAGGAATGGGAGGTGGTACAGGAACTGGTGCTGCTCCAGTCATTGCTGAAATTGCCAAGGAACTCGGAGCATTGACAGTAGCAGTAGTAACTAAACCATTTAATTTTGAAGGGCATAAAAGGAAAGCTGCAGCGGAGCAAGGAATAGCAGAGCTAGTTGAGGAAGTTGATAGCTTGATCACTATACCCAATCAAAAATTAATGGATATATTAGGCAGAAAGACATCTATGGAAGAAGCCTTCGCTAAGGCAGATGATATCTTAAAAGGAGCGGTTCAAGGTATTTCTGACATTATCATGAAGCCGGGATATATTAATGTTGACTTTGCTGATGTAAAAACAGTTATGTCAGAAAAAGGTATTGCGATGATGGGCACAGGTCAATCAAGTGCTGATGAGAGAGGAATTGATGCAGCCAATCAAGCTGTAAGTTCAGAGTTACTAGAAGATATCGAACTAAAAGATGCTAGAGGGATTTTGGTAAATATCACCGCAAAATCGCCCACAATGGCTGATTTTGATGAGGTTGATTCAGTAATCAGAGACTTTACTGCTGATGATGCAACGATTATTTATGGAACCGTAATGGAAGATTCAATGGATGAAGAAGAACTTTTAGTCACAGTTGTGGCAACAGGTGTCAATCAAAAAACAGCAACTTTAGCAGTTGATAACTCAAGAAGAGCTACAGTGCAACTTAATCCAGTTGGATTAGATACTCCCCCAATAGATCAATCAGTCAAGTCAGGTGGCACATCGTCTGCAGAGGATATAGATTTCCTTGATGTGCCAACCTTCATGAGAAAGCAAGTAGACTAAATCTATGCTTCATGTTCCAGTTCTGCTGGAAGAATCATTAGGTTTCTTGCTCCATGATTTATCTGGAACATACTTAGATCTCACCTTCGGAAGAGGAAGCCACTCTCAGGAACTTTTAAACAGAATATCTCCCCAAGGAAGACTTTATGCTGTTGATAGAGATCTAGAAGCAGTTTCATTTGGAAAAGAAAATATAACAGACTCACGTTTTAGCATTTATCACTCAAATTATTCTGAAATTGATTCATTGTTTCCTCGACAGAAATTTGATGGGATATTATTGGATCTCGGAACTTGCTCAACTCATTTAGATAATCCAAAAAGAGGTTTTAGCTTTCAAAGCGATGGTCCTTTGGATATGCGAATGGATACATCTGCCGGTTTTAGCGCAGCTGAGTGGCTAAATAGCGCGACTGAAAAAGAGATCAGCGATATCTTATATCAATATAGCGATGAGAGAGCATCCAGAAAAATTGCCAGAGCGATAGTGGAGTTTAGAGTAACGAAACCTATTCAAACTACAATTGAGCTGACAAGAGTAATCGAAACCGTGCTCAAAAGAACTGGTAAAACTCACCCTGCTACAAAGTCATTTCAAGCAATAAGAATCCATGTAAATCAAGAGCTTCATCATTTAAGAATAGCGCTTTCGAAGCTCCATAATATTCTTGAAGAGGGTGGGGTTGTTGTAATTATTTCATTTCATTCTCTGGAGGATAGAATTGTAAAAAATTTTTTTAAACCTGAAATTGAACAACTGCCAAAAGATATTCCAATTAATACTTCAGTAAAAGAAACTTATCGATGTATCAAAAAGAAAATAAAACCATCCACTCATGAGATCAAAATGAATCCTCGTTCAAGAAGCGCAGTAATGAGGGTATTTTCAAAGCTATGAAAAAAGATATTTTTGTTTATATTTTATTTATCAATATTTTTATTTTATTTTGCCTGTGTCTGGAGACTATAAAAATTAGATGGCAATTTAGTCAAGAACATGAAAATAATGCTTATCTTCAAGTCGCAAACAATAAATTGACTGAAATAAATTTCAATTTAAAAACGGAATACCATCATCTTAGTTCTCCAGCTAAAGTTGAACGCCATGCCAAGGAAATTTTACATATGGTGGAGATTACGAAAGCAATTAATATAACTTATGAAAAATAACTTTGGTTATAGTTGGCGGGCATATCTAATATATATCTTTTTATTTCTGAGTTTACTAATCTTAGTTTTTAGAATAGTTAGTCTTCAATACATAGAAGGAGACTTCTTAAAATCTAAAGGTGAAAGCATGCTCGAGACCTCTAGGTCAATACCTGCTAGCCGAGGGAGCATACTCGATAGAAATGATTTTCCTCTTGCTGTATCAATCAATCAATATGATTTATATGCTTTAAAGAATTTTTCAGAAGATGATTTTAAGCAATTAAAAGATTTTCTTATTTTAAAAAAAGATTTTCATACGATTAAACAAATTAATAAAAAAACTTTAATATTTTCTAACTTAAATTTTGCTCAATATGAGAGCATTACAAATCTGAAGCTATCTGGTGTCGAGATTGAATCATTTCAAAAACGATATTATCCATTAGGGGAACAAATATCTACTTTAGTTGGATTTTCTGGCAAAGATGGATTTGGCTTAGAGGGACTTGAAAATATTTTAGATTCTGAATTGTCCGGTGTGGCTGGGCAAGAAATTATTTACAAAAATGCAAGCAGGAGACCTAAAGTAACCAAAGAAGTCATTCAGGGTTTTGATAAAAAGTTGACTATTGATAGCAGGGTTCAATTTTATGCATATAAACACCTTTCAAGTTTTGTTAAGGCGAATAATGCAAAGGGTGGTAGCGCTATAGTTTTAGACAATATTACTGGAGAAATTCTTGCTATAGCCAGCTATCCCTCATATAACCCTAATAGCGCTCAGAGACAGATTCAAAGGAACAGGGCTCTGGTTGATGCATTTGAACCGGGCTCAATAATAAAACCGCTAGCATTAGCCAAGGGCATTGACATGGGTATACTCTCTACCAATCAGATAGTTGATACCAGTCCAGGATTTATAAATTTAAGTGGCAGAACTGTATCAGATCCAAAAAATTACAAAATGCTAACTGTTAGTGAGATTATTGCAAAATCGAGCCAGGTTGGAGCTTCCAAGTTAGCTTTGCAAGTTGGAATAGATGGGCTTATTTCAGGATACAAAGGGTTTGGCCTTTCAAAACCGCCAAATATATTTTTTCCTGGAGTCGCTTATGGGGTTATTAATTCAAGAAATAATATCTCCGATCATGAAATTGCAAGTATTGGATTTGGGTACAGCATGACCGCATCTTCTTTGCAGCTAGCACAAGCATATTCAGTTTTTGCTAATGAAGGCTATCTAAAAGATTTTAAAATTTTTAAAGATAATGATGAAGGATACAAGCAGCGAGTAATTAGCAAAGATGCTGCCAATGATGTATTAGAGTCTTTAAAGTTGGTTGTTTCAGATGGAACAGGAAACTTAGCAAGATTATCAAATTACGAAGTTGCAGGAAAAACAGGCACATCTCATAAAACTAGCTCTAAGGGTGGTTATGATCAAAGCAAATATATAGCATCCTTTGCAGGAATAGCGCCATTAAAATCTAAGAGACTTACAATTTTTGTAACCATTGATGAGCCAGGATTAAATAATTATTCTGGTGGTAGCGTTGCAGCACCATTATTTGCAGCTATTTCTGATGATGTCTTGAATTATTTAGATGAATAAATTACCTCTTATTAAACCCCTGATTAAAACAAATGTGTTTGACCAATGTTTTATTGCATCAATAACTGATAACTCAAGAGACGTGCATAAAAATTCTTTATTTGTAGCTCGACAGGGAGCGGAATCACATGGAAAAGAATTTATAAAAGAAGCAGTAAAAAAAGGAGCATCCTGCATCATTAGCGACCAAGAACTCAACGAAGAAATAGATATACCAATTTATTGCATTAATAATTTAGAGGATATGGTGGTTGAGATCCTATTTAGATTTCATGAATTGTCTGAGGATGATTTCATCTTTCATGGTGTCACCGGTACTAATGGAAAAACAACAACTGCATTTATGGCGCATAACATTATGAGGGAGCTTCAAAAACCTTCAGTATATATTGGCACTCTAGGGGCAATTATTGATGACGATCCTATGCAAACCAAAGGCAATACAACTCCTGGAATATTTGAGTTGTTTGAAATTTTGCAAACATGCAAACTTGAACAAAAAACATATGTTTTTCTTGAAATTTCTTCTCATGCTTTAGTGCAAAAAAGGTTATGTAATTTACCCCTTTTACAGACCATCATACTTAATATTCAATCTGATCATCTTGATTACCATAAAACAGAAACAAACTATATTGATGCAAAATTATCTATTGCCAATCTCAATAATCAAAATCCTACAATAGTTTCAATAGATCAAATGCAAGATTTGCTACCTCGTCTATCTGAAGTTCAGAAAGATCAGCTCTCCAAAACACAATTTTTAAGTGCAAAAAATCCCTCTGCTCCGTTTAAGTATTCTTTTGTCTATAACCTTGAGGGACCATCAAGGATTAATTTGGATTTCCCCAGCCTCGCCCTGGAAGCAAGGGTCTCATTATTTCTTAAATTTAATATCGAGAATTATATTTCAGCTATTGCATTAATTTCGGAGCATGTTGATTCAAATAATCTCAACAAAATAAATAGAGCCGCTATTAAAATGCCTCAGGGAAGAGGAGAGATATTAAGATTAAAAGAGGGAAAGATATTAATTGACTATGCTCACGATCAACAAGCTATGCAAAATATTTTATCTGAATTAGGCGATTATTATGATGACATTATTTTAGTTTTTGGTTGTGGCGGAGATCGTGATAAATCAAAAAGACCAAAAATGATGAAAGTGGCTCAAGATTTTTCTAGCAAGATATTTTTTACATCAGATAATAATCGCTATGAATCCTTTTCAGTAATTGCATCTGATGCAATGAATGAAAACGATCAAGCAAATGTTGAAATTTTAGAGGATAGGCAGATGGCGATAACCTCAGCGCTTCGATACTTAACTAAAGAAAATATATTGGTAATATTAGGTAAGGGTCATGAGACTTCAATGGAAATATCAGGAAACAAAGTTCCATTTAATGATAGGGATTGCGTCTTAGAAATTTTAGACAATGAAATTAATTAAAAATACACAAGATTTATTAACTTCACTCAAGCTTGATGGTAAATCAAACTTACCAATCAGAAATTTTCAAATAGATTCTAGAAAAGTAACAAAGAATTCAGTATTTTTTGGTTTGACCGGTTCTAATGAGGACGGAAGTCTTTATGCCGAGGACGCTTTAAACAAAGGTGCATCACTTGCAATTATAAAAGAGAGTAAAATTGTAGATTCTTCAGCGCGGCCATCAAAAATTATTCTAGTAAAAAGTCCTGAAAAGTGTCTTATTGAATCTGCTAAGGTTGCTATGGGAAGATACAAGGGAAACATTATTGGGGTTACTGGCAGTAATGGTAAAACAACCACAAAAAATATTTTAAAGAATTGCATAAAAAGCAGTTATGCAACTTTTCAGAATTATAATAATGAAATTGGTTTGCCACTTTGTGCTTTGGAGTTAGATTCAAAAAATGGTACAGCAATTTTTGAAATGGGAGCAGCGAAATCAGGGGATATAGATCTTTTATCTAAAATAATTAAGCCAAATATCGGCATTATTACTCACATAGGTCATTCACATTTAGATGGGTTGAACTCAGTTAGAGGAGTATTAGAGGTAAAATCAGAGCTCATCCGCAATATAAAAAAAGATGGTGCAGCAATTGTTCCGGATGGTAAATATCTGAATCATTGGAAAAAAATGAGGGACGATATTAATTTTTATACTTTTGGTGAGAAATCCTCAGCATCTTACTTCCCAAGTCAAATTAGGATGACAAAACAAGGCCTATCTTTTTTTATCAAATCTATCCATTTGAAAAAAAGAGTTCCAATAAAAACAAAGCTTGTAGGAATGCATAATGTGTTAAACATTCTTGCTTCATTTGCAGCGATCCATGCTGCTAAGTTAAGCATAGAAGAATTTGTAGACGGTTTGAGAGGCCTTAAAAACCCCTCCCAGCGCTTAGACCTTAAAACGTGGGTAATGCAGTCACAGGTCATCGATGATACTTACAATGCTAATCCAGATTCCATGAGAGCAGCAATAGACGTTTTATGTCAATTTAAAGGTAGAAAGATTGCAATTCTTGGAGATATGGCAGAACTTGGTAGATACAGAAAAAAACTACACATTGATTTGGGGGACTATGCCAAAATACATGGAGTAGATATTTTGCTTGGATATGGAGATTTGATACGACATACAGTATTTGCATTTGGTGATAATGGGTTTTTCTTTAACAATAAAATAGAGTTAATTGATTTCTTAAAAAAAAATCTAGCAGGAAAAGAGAATATTTTATTAAAAGGTTCAAGATCCATGCGGATGGAAGAAGTTTTAGATTTATGGAAATAATATGATCGAATTATTAGGTACATGGTTAATGACATACGATTCCGGTTTCGATGTATTGCGTTATTTAACTGTCAGAACCATCGGAGGAACTCTGACTGCGCTCATGCTTTCCATTTTTCTTGGGCCAGCTTTGATTAGACTCTTAACACATATTCAGTTCTCACAATCAATCAGAGGAGATGGACCCAAATCACATCTTTCAAAATCTGGAACACCTACTATGGGAGGTTTGATTATTATCTCTTCACTAATTATCTCAACATTACTTTGGTCTAATTTTCAGAATCCATACATTTGGATTCTAATTTTTATCACTATCTCTTTTAGCACAATAGGTTTTCTTGATGATTGGTTGAAAATTAAAGAAAAAAATTCAAAAGGCTTGAAGGGAAAATATAAACTCATGTTGCAGTTTATTTTTTCTTTAATTGCTATGTTGTTTATGTTGCAGGTTTCTCCTAGTGGAAATGAACAAATTTTTATTTTACCTTTCAACAAAGAGTATATTTTTATAATTTCACCACTTATTTTCCTGCTTATAAGTATTTTTGTAATTATGGGCTCATCTAATGCTGTTAATCTTACCGATGGCCTCGATGGGTTAGCAATTTTGCCATCTGTCTTGATAGCTGGAGGCCTAGGTCTGATTGCTTACGCATCTGGAAATTTAATTATCTCTAATTACTTATTTATTCCATTTAACCCTCTTAGCGGTGAGTTGATTGTTTTTTGTGGGGCATTAATTGGAGCTGGTATAGGGTTTCTTTGGTATAACACATATCCTGCGCAGATATTTATGGGCGATCTGGGATCTTTAACACTCGGTGGAATTCTTGGCACTCTGGCAGTGTTAGTCAGGCATGAGATAGTTTTTGCAATTATGGCAGGAGTTTTTGTGATGGAAACTTTGAGCGTTATTATTCAAGTAGGCTCATATAAATTAAGGGGTAAGAGAGTTTTTTTAATGGCACCAATTCATCATCATTTTGAATTGAAGGGTTGGGCAGAGCCAAAAGTTATCGTTAGATTTTGGATTATAACTTTTGTACTGGTTTTATTCGCTCTAGCAACGCTGAAGTTAAGATAAATTTCAATGAAATCTCTTATTTTTGGTTATGGGATCACAGGCCAATCTTTTGAAAGATATTTGATAAAAAAAGGCAAAGCTTTTGACATTTACGATGAAAATCTAAAAGGGCCAAATATATATAATCAATTACCTGATCAAGCTACATTAGGTTCTTATGAAATGATTTATTTGAGTCCAGGAATTAATCTAAAGAAGCTATATAAAAAAGGAGAATTTAAAAAAATACCTTATCTAACAGATCTAGATATTTTTTTTCAAGAAGATAGTTCTTTTAAAATTGGAGTTACAGGAACAAACGGAAAAAGTACTTGCTGTTATAAGCTACATCAGCTTTTAGAAGATTCTCAATTGATTGGAAATATTGGTACCCCTGTTTTAGATGGTATAAATTCTTGCTCATATTCTATTATTGAGCTTTCAAGTTTTCAGCTTGAGAAGGTCAAGGATATTAAGCTAGACTTTGGAGTGCTATTAAACATTGCGCCTGACCATATTGATCATCATGGAACTTTTGCAGAGTATACAAATGTAAAAAATAGAATCAAAGAATCAGGAATATCAACAGAAGAATCAAACCCAAAAAAACTCTGGTCAATGATCACTGGAAAAAAGCTAAGTGATGTTCAGGATGTTAAATTGGAAGAATTACCGCATAGACGGCAGCATGTTTTAACACGGAATCAACTAGTATTTATAAATGATTCAAAGGCAACTAATTTAACTGCATTGAAATTTGCGCTTAATAAGATGTCTGGTCCTTACGTATTGATTCTTTGTGGGGACCCAAGCAAAGAGCAATATGATAACTATGAAATTATTGGTCCAACAAAGGTATATATTTTTGGTAAACATGCAGAGGAGATATCAAAAAAAGTATTTCATCCAGAAAAAATATTGTTCCGCAATCAAGGTCTTTCATCGGTAATGAATGACATTTTTAAAGATGAATATCATTGCCAGACTAATATACTTTTTTCACCGGGTCATCCAAGCGGTCAAGATTATAAAAATTTTGAGGAACGTGGAGATCATTTTATTAAATTAGCATTGTGCTCAGATGATTGATCGAGAAAATATATTAATTATCTTTCCATATTTCTGTTTGTTATTCATTGGATTGGTAATGGTTGCTTCATCAAGTGTATACGTTTCAGAAGATCTTTATGGCACTCCCTTTCATTTTGCTTCGAGGCAAGTAATTTTTTTGATTCTGGGTATTTTTGCAACAATAATTGCCTTAAGTATTCCCTCAAACTTATTTCTCACATTGGATTGGCTAATTTTAATTGGTTCATTGCTTTTACTTATTGCTCTTTTTTTTCCTGGGGTGGGTACAGAGGTCAATGGAAGTTTAAGGTGGATCAGAATCGGACCGATAAACATCCAACCCTCTGAAGTTAGCAAGCTTGCTTTAGTTATATATATTTCAGGATATTGTGTTAGAAGACTAAGTGAAATTAATACTTCACTAGGATTTTTTAGACCCTTGATTGTATTAGCTCTTTTTGGGCTATTGATTATGTCTCAACCTGATCTTGGATCAACATTGGTAATTGGAGCTTTAGTAATTGCTGTGCTATTTTTTGCAGGCATTTCATTTTCTCAATTTTTACTATTAATTTTATTAATGGGTGGTTTGGCAGCTATTGCTGTCTATCTAGAGCCATATAGATATATAAGATTTATTTCATTTACTGAACCATTCGACCATTTTTACGGGCCCGGATGGCAGCTATCAAATGCCCTGCTTGGTATTGGCAGAGGTGAGTGGCTAGGTGTGGGTTTGGGTAATGGCCTTCAAAAGAATTTATATCTACCTGAGCCACATACTGATTTTATTTTTGCAGTAATTGTTGAAGAATTTGGACTGATTGGAGGATTGATGGTGATATTTCTTTTTGCTGCAATGATTTTTGGTATTATCAAAACATCCATTAAAGCACTAGAGCTTGGAAAATTATTTCAAGGATTGCTTGCTTTTGGTGCAGGTATTTTAATCGCAATTCAAGTAGTATTTAACATAGGTGTGAATCTTGGAATATTACCGACAAAAGGTTTAACGCTGCCTTTTGTAAGCTATGGGGGAACAAGCTTAATTTTATTTATGTTTTTAATGGGCATGGTACTAAGAATTAATTTTGAAAATAAAACGATAAAGTAATGAAATTTTTAATTTCTGCAGCAGGAACTGGAGGCCATGTTTTTCCGGCATTAGAATTTGGCAAGGAATGTATTAAAAATAATCATGAGGTAATTTGGATTGGAACAAAAACTGGTATAGAAAAAAGAGTTGTTCCTCACAATATAAAACTTTTAACAATTCCAATGAGCGGCTTCAGAGGAAAGAATTTAATTTTAAAAATTATTTCATTAATAGGTCTAATCGCATCAATTTTTAAAAGTATTTTTTACTTGCAAAAAAATAAGATTGATTATGTTGTGTGCTTCGGAGGGTATATCTCATTGCCAGTGGGTTTATCAGCATGGATTTGTAGAAAACCTCTTTTCTTACACGAGCAAAACGCAATCATAGGAACTTCCAATAATGTATTAAAAAAATTCTCAAAAATAATTTTTTTAGGATTTTCAATAAATGAACCATTCACAAAAAAGATGATGCTAGTAGGCAATCCAATAAGGCAATCAAAAGACAGCGCATCAGTCACTCAACAGCATGAATCACCCAGGGTTTATGTGACCGGTGGCAGTCAAGGCTCTGAATTTATCAATAAGAATATACCTAAAGCTTTAAATTCATTAAATATACCATTAGAGGTAAAGCATCAATGTGGAAAAGGGAAATCTCAAGGAGTTAAGGAATTGTATTCAAGTAATATTTCTGTCGAGGTAGAGGAATTCTATAATTCGCCTCATGAGGAAATTTTATGGTCAGATTTTATTATTTCCAGGGCAGGTGCACTTTCTCTCTCAGAGGCTATAAGTTTAAAAAGAGGATCAGTGATTATTCCTTTGCCATCAGCCATAGATAATCATCAGCTCTTAAATGCAATTAATATTGTGGATTTGGATATGGGGTTGATGCATGAAGAGTCAGAATCTTTAGAGTCTCTTTCTAGCAAGCTCGAAAAGGTAATTAAGAATAAACTTTATGAACAATGGTCAAACAAAGAAAGCAATTTAGATCATTTTCAAGCCGCTAGAAGAATGTTAAGTTCAATTTTAAAATTTTAAAAAAAATAGATGCACTCACTAGGATTTCAAAAGTTCAAAAAAATTCACATGATTGGAATTGGTGGATCGGGAATGATTGGAGTGGCCACTATTTTGCAAAAAAGGGGTTTTAAAGTTACAGGTTCAGACCTTGTCATCACAGATGAGCTGAAGGAATTAAAAAAACTTGGTGCCAAAGTGCAAATAGGTCATGAACCAAGGCTTGTTCAAAAAGCAGATTTAGTTGTTGCTTCGTCAGCAATATCCAAGAAAAATCCTGAGCTTTCATATGCCAAGAAATCTGGTTTAACTATTATTCCAAGGGCAGAGATGCTGGGAACTCTGATGAAACCATATCGCAGTATTGCGATTGCTGGAAGTCATGGCAAGACATCTACAACGAGCATCATTGCCAGCATCTTTAATGCAGCTAATTTGAGTCCGACATATGTGGTGGGAGGCCAAGTTCTGAGTGTTGGGAGAAGTTCTAACCTTGGCGATGGTGACTATATAATAGTTGAGGCAGACGAAAGCGATGGATCTTTTTTACATCTTCAACCTGACATTTCTGTAATCACCAACATTGATAACGACCATTTAAGTTTCTATGAATTAAATCAAGAAAAATTAAATCAGTCTTTTGTTAGTTTTGCCGAAAATTTACCTTTTTATGGCTATATTTTGCTTAACTTAGACGATTCAAATATTCGTAAAATCTCAAAAGACATACATAGAAGACAGATAACTTTTGGTTTTCATTCAAAAAATAGATTTCAAATAACTGATGTAAAGTTAGAACATGGCCTTCAAAATTTTCAATTAATAGATCATGCCAATAAAAAACACTATAAATTTTCCACTAATTTAAGTGGCAGACATAATTTATACAATGTTACTGCTGCAATTTGTGTAGCCATTGAAGAGAACATATCGGTAAAGGACATTGCTAAAGGGTTGGCTGGTTTTAGAGGTGTTGGAAGAAGGTTTGAGCTTTCAGAAATTTATTTTTCCAAGCATCCGCATGTGCTGATAGATGATTATGGCCATCATCCTGCTGAAATTTTATCAACTGTTCTTGCTGCTAAAGAAAAATTTCCTCGGCAAAAGATATGCATGATTTTTGAGCCTCATAGATTTACAAGAACACAACAGCTTTTTGATGATTTTAAAAAAGTACTATCTAGGGTAGATTTTCTTCTATTGTTAGATATATATCCAGCAAGTGAAAAACCTATTAAGGGAATCTCTTCTAAAAAACTTGCTTCAGAGATATTAGAAAAAAATAAAAATGTTTATTACATAGGAAAGAAAGATCCTATGAACTGGCTTTATGAAAATCATCAAGAGTTCTCTATTTTAATCACTCAAGGTGCAGGAACAATTTCAAAACTGAATAAGAAGATTAAAAAAAAGTGGCAATAAAAAAAATTAAAGTTTTGTATGGGGGTGAATCTTCTGAGCGTGAAGTTTCTCTTGAGAGTGGAAAATATATATTTCAAGCAGTGAAAGATTTAGGATACGAAGCGCAGCTTATTGACTATCCAAAAAACTTTTCATCTCATCAACTTACAGAAGAAGACTTCATTTTTATTGCACTTCATGGTCAGGATGGTGAATCAGGAGCATTGCAAAAACTTTTACAACAAAAGTGCATTCCATTTTCTGGCAGCCATTATCAGGCTTGCGTAAATACTTGGAATAAGAATACTTGTAAAGTGCTTCTTAAAGATAATAAAATTCCTACTCCAAACTGGATTACCATTCCATCATTGCATGAAATGGAGAAAGATTTAGGAAACCCTTTTTTTAATCAACTTAGACCATTCAAGGAGCTTTTTTTAAAGCCTGCAGAGGATGGATCAAGCATAGATGTATTCAAAATTACCTGTAACAAGGATTTAGAGAATGCTATTTTAGGTTGCGTAGATCCAAGACGAACATTCATTCTGGAGGAAAGCATAGACTTTAAGGAGCTTACTGTTCCAATTTTAAACGGAAAATGTTTACCTGCCGTAGAGATCGAAACCTCTGAATCTTTTTATAACTTCAATGCAAAATACGTGAATGAAGATACTCAACTTACCGAGCTTGTACTTTCAAAAGATGAAAAAAATAAGCTTGAAGAAATTTGCCTTAAGACAGTCGATGTTACTGGTTGTTCAGGTTGGTTAAGGGTTGATCTTATGCGTGACAGAAATAATAATTTTTATGTGCTCGAAGTTAATACTGCTCCTGGAATGACTTCTCATAGTTTATTTCCTAAATCCGCTGAGTCAATTGGGCTCTCATACAATGACCTTGTGCAAGAAATTATCAATGCTAAATAGATTAGGGCCAATATTTTTATTTTTAATGGCTATTTTATTTAGCTGCTCAGGTGATAAAAACCAAAAAATTTTAATAGTATTTGAAAAGCCCCCAACTTTAAAAAAAGCTCAGGAATTAATATTTAATTTATCAATTAACAACTCAAATAAAAATCTATCAAAATTTCTAGATAACCAAAATTGGATTAATTCTTTTTTGATTAAAAAACACGCATTCAAACCACTAGAAATATATATTGATTCAAAAGAGCCAAAATATATCTGGCAGGAAAATTTTTATTTAGATGACAATCTAAGTAAGTTTTTATATTTTGGTGAATATCCTGACTTGTTGCAGTTAGATATGCCTATTGAATTTATTGATGAATGGTTAGAAGTTGAAGAGAAAATATATGCTTTAACCTCAGCCTATAACCTTAAAATTTCTTCTATTTTTTATTCTGAAGCAGAAGGGTGGCATTTCAAGAGTAATAGTAATTTGCATATAAAGTTAGGTTCAGATTTATCTTTTAGTGCATTGGAAAAACTAGAATTAACTTTAAAATATATTTTCGAAAAAAACTTAACTCCTAGTATTATTGATTTAAGATACAAAGATGGAGCAGCTTTAAATTATGGCAAATAATGGAACAAAAGATTCTGACTATGTCGTCGGGCTAGATATTGGAACTTCAAAGGTTGTTTGTATTATTGGCAGGTATGTTGATCAACATTCTCTTGAGGTTGTATCGATGGGATCTTATCCATCTAGCGGTCTTAAAAAAGGGGTTGTAGTGAATATTGATGCAACTACAGATGCAATTCAAAAATCTTTAGATCAGGCTCAGGCATCATTTGAAGGAAAAATTAAGAACGTATATGTTGGGATTGCAGGAAATCATATTCGTAGTTTAAATTCTCATGGAATAGTAGGAATAAAAGATAAAGAAGTTGAAGCAAGTGATATAGACAGGGTAATTGAAGCAGCTCAAGCAGTTGCAATACCTTCAGATCAAAGAGTGCTTCATGTTCTTCCTCAAGAATATGTGATTGATAATCAAGACTCTATTAGAGAGCCGCTTGGAATGTCTGGTGTTAGATTGGAATCCCATGTTCATTTAGTTACTTGCGCCAATAATGCGATACAGAATATAGAAAAATGTGTTAAACGATGCGGCATTGGTGTTGATGGTTTTGTTTTAGAGCAGCTAGCCAGCTCATATTCTGTTTTATCTGAGGATGAGAAAGAGCTTGGAGTCTGTTTGGTGGACATAGGTGGAGGCACCACCGATATTGCAGTATTTAATTCTGGCTCAATATCATTTACTGGGGTGATTCCTATAGCAGGTGATCAGGTTACTAGTGATATAGCTGTAGCCCTTAGAACTCCTACTGCTCAGGCAGAAGATATTAAACAAAAGCATGGTTGTGCAGCAGCGGAACTTACTCAAGATGGAGAAACCTTAGAAGTAATGAGGGTTGGTGGCAGACCTCCGGAAGACTTATCAAGACGTTCATTGGCTGAAATTATTGAGCCAAGATATGTGGAGCTTTTTGATTTAGTTAAAGCAGAAATTAAGCGAAATGGTTTCGAAAATAAAATCCCGGCCGGAATAGTACTTACAGGGGGTACTTCAAAAATGGAGGGAGCTGTTCCTCTGGCTGAGTCTATATTTCAAACAAGTGTAAGACTAGGTATTCCAGAAAAATTTAATGGAATGGAGTCAGTGCTAAAAAATCCAATATATGCCACTGCTTTAGGTCTAGTAGGCTTTGGTTTTGATCAAATGAAACAGGGCTACACTCTAGAAAATAATAAAAGCTTTTTTGATAGAGCTTTTGGTTTCTTAAAAAATAATTATTGATTGCTAGGAATATTTGGCATAGAATTCACGCTCCTTGGTTTTTTGATGTTCAAAAAATCTACTAACCCATAAGGAAAAATATGAATAATTACGAATTAACTTTAATACTCAACCCCGACTTATCCACTAAGTTTGATGACTTTCAAACAAAGTTTGAAAAAACCTTGAGTGATATAAATTTTAAAATCAACAAGCTTGAAAACATTGGTCGTAGGCAGTTAGCTTACAGCATTCTAAACCACAACAAAGGGCACTATGCTATTTTTCAAATAGAAGGGCCATCAGAATCTGCTATAGAGCTTGAGTCTAAATTAAAATACGATACATCTGTTATACGCCACCTTTTATTAAAGGTTGATTCCCCATCTCTAGAGGATTCATTGTTACTTATAGAATCAAGGGAAGCAAAAAAAGCCCCACAAGAGGAAGAGCAGAGCCAAGAGAAGCCAAAAGTCAATCCAGCAGAACAAAATGAAGTGACAGAACCTGTTGCTAAAGAAGAATCAAAGGATGGTGAATAATGACTGAATCTAATAACAAAAATTTTAGTTACAAGAATGTTGATCTTTTGAAAAGGTACATCACTGAGACAGGGAAAATCATACCTGCGAGAGTTTCAAATATCAGCGCATCGGAACAGAGGAAATTAACAAAAGCAATAAAGATTGCTCGCTTTTTGGCTTTACTTCCATATACAGACTCACATAGATAAATTATGAAAATTATACTTTTAGATAAAATCCAAAAATTAGGTGAAATTGGTGATGTCGTTGAGGTTAGCTCAGGATATGCCAGAAATTTCCTTATTCCTAAGAAGAAAGCTATGTTTGCCTCTGATGAAAACCTAAAGTATGTTGAGAGCAAGAAAGCTGAACTAGCTGCAGCTTCTGCTGATGAGATGGCAAATGCACAGGGTAAAGCTGATGCAGTTTCTGGTGCCAAAGTTGAAATCAAAGTTCCAGTAACTGAAGAGGGCGCACTTTATGGTTCAGTTGGAACCAGAGAAATTTCAGATGCATTTACTGAGGCTGATCATATTGTAGATAAAAGCGTTATTCAATTACCTGATGGACCTTTGAAAGAGCTTGGTGATTATTCAATTACTCTTTTATTTCATCCAGAAGTTTCATGTGTCGTTGAGGTCTCTGTTCAGCCAGAGTAGTTGTTATCTTAATAATATGATGTAAGAATCATATTTATGTCTAGCAAATCCATAGAAAATACAGAACAAGTTAGAGAGCTTGAAAGAGCTGTCCTGGGCGGACTAATGCTTGAAACAGAAAGATATGATGCTGTTAGTGAAATCATTGAATTTACAGATTTTGAGGGTCAAGATCATCAAAATATTTTTCAGTCTATGGGAGAGCTTGTTAATTCTAATAAACCCCTAGATCCGTTAACAGTTTCGGACCGACTCGACAGTAAAAACCTTTTAACTAGAGCAGGTGGTAAGAATTATTTAATTGATTTAGCATCTACGAGCCCCTCTGCCGCAAATTTAGAAGCCTATGCCGGGATGATCAGGCAGAAGTCTATTTCAAGAAGGTTGATGAAAATCAATTCCGAAATCTCTGAGCTCATTATTAACCCTCAAGGCAAGGATGCCGCTGAATTACTTGATGAGGCGGAAACAAAAATTTTTTCATTAAATGATGAGGCTAGTAGAACATCAACCAATATTCAGAAACTAGACGAACTTATTCCTCAATCAATTGAGAGAATGAATGAAATTGCAAAAAACGGATCTTCCTTGCTTGGAGCATCTACAGGCTACAAGGATCTTGATAGTAAGTTACAGGGCCTTCAAGACGGAGACTTGATAATTATTGCCGCTAGACCAAGTATGGGTAAAACAGCTCTTAGTATGAATATTGTTGAAAATCTTGTTCTTAATAAAGACATTCCTGGTGGGGTGTTGGTGTTCAGTCTTGAGATGCCAGCCGAGTCATTAACCACTCGATTACTAGCCAGCAACGCTAAGATTGATCAACAAAAAGTGAGATCAGCCTCAATGAATCAATCCGATCTTAAAAAGTTTATGGAATCATCTTCTAAATTAAAGGATTTGCCACTATACATAGATGATAGCTCAATGCTCTCACCTATGGAGTTACGAGCAAGAGCTCGACGAATTGCGAGACAAGAGCCTAACGGACTGTCATTGATAGTTGTTGATTATCTTCAGTTAATGCAGTTACCTACCTCACAAGAGAATAGAGTAAATCAAATTTCAGAAATTTCTCGATCTTTAAAAATGCTTGCAAAAGAACTTAATGTACCTGTTATTGCATTATCACAGCTTAATCGAGCTGTAGAACAAAGACCCAACAAGAGACCCATTATGGCTGATTTAAGAGATTCAGGTGCCATTGAGCAAGATGCAGATGTAATTTTATTCATCTACAGGGACGAGGTCTACAATGAAGACTCTGAAGAGGGAAACAAGGCTGAAATTATTATTGGCAAGCAGAGAAATGGGCCTATTGGTAAAGTGAATCTTACTTTTCTTAAGGAGTTTACTAGATTTGAAGACTTTGCTGTTGATAGCTATTACGACTCCATCCAATGATCGAACCAAATTCTGAGCTTGTAATTGACTACGAGCTTGTAAGAAACAATATCCAAGTCATCAAGAGGAACTTAGCTCCGAATTGCAAAATCATGGGCATTATCAAAAGTAATGCATATGGACATGATCTTGAAAAGACAACTCGTGCATTGGATGATTCAATAGATGGATATGGTGTTGTTAGATTGCAAGAAGCGCTCAAGATTAGAGAAAACTCTTCTAAGCCAGTTTTAGCCATGCAAGGCGTCTACTCATCTGATGCTTATGATGCTTTAAAAAAAAATAATATTTGGTCAGTCATCCATTCAATTTCTCAACTACCACTTGCAAAGCAATATCAAGATGATTTGCTTTTTTGGATTAAAGTAAATACCGGAATGAATAGACTAGGCATTAGATTGGATGAGCTAGATCAGTTTAAATCACTCTTCAAAGATTCAAATGTTTTAATGACTCATTTAGCCTGTGCTGATAATCCTGAAGATTCTCTTAATATAACTCAATTTCAAAATTTTGATCATGCATGGAATCAAACTACAAAATCCATGCAGCGAAGTGTGTTGAATTCTGCTGGAGCATTTAATTTTCCAGACCACGCCTATGACTGGGTTAGACCGGGCATTGCAATGTATGGAGGAATTAACTTTCCTGGTTTAAAAACTGCTATGACATTTAGAAGTCAAATTATATCCATTCAATTATTAGATAAAGATGAGAGAATTGGATACGGTGGAAGGGTTGAAACAAAGCAACCGGCTAAGATTGCTATTGTTTATTGTGGATATGCTGATGGGTTCCCCCAAACAGCTATAGATGGAACCTCTGTACTAGTTAACAGTCATCAATCTCAAATTATCGGAAGAGTTAGCATGGATTTGATTTCAATTGATGTTACAGATATTCCTGAATGTAAAATAGGAGATTGGTGTGAATTATGGTCACCGGATTTATCAATCTTGGAAAATACAGAAAAAAATGGTTTGCTTTCTTATGAGCTTATGACCAAAATGAGTGAGAGAGTAAAACGAGAATACTTAAATATATGAAAATTAATTATGTAAAAGATAATCCTAGAGAAATTCAATTGGAGGAAGACTTACCTCCATACATGACTGAAGGGGTTGCAAATGATATAGCAGAAATTTTTAACACTCCCTTATCTGGAGCATATAACTGGGATTACACCGTTCAGGATAATAGAATCAAAAAACTTTATGAGTTAGGCAAAGAGCTGAATTGGAATGTTGAGGTTGATGTTGATTGGTCAAGACCATTTGAGCCTCTAATTGAACCAACTCCAATATTTTGGGATGATTATCCACCATATCAAAAATTTTCTGATGATAAAAAAGTAGAATTCCTTAACCATCGAATTGCTTGGAGTCAAAGTCAATTCCTTCATGGGGAGCAAGGGGCTCTTCTCGTTGCCTCTCAGCTTACCTCATGCGCTCCAACTTATAATGCAAAACTCTATGCCGCATCTCAGACATTTGATGAAGCCAGGCATGTAGAAGCTTTTAATAAGTACATTCAAACAAGAACAAAGCTTATGTATCCTATTGGCAATGCTTTGAAATCAATTTTAGATAAAATTCTTACTGATCCAAGATGGGATCTCAAATTCATTGGCATGCAAATTATTATTGAAGGATTGGCGCTGGCTGCGTTTCAAACCTCCAGAGAGCTAACCAAAGATCCAGTATTACGAGACATGCTTGGCTTAATTATTCGGGACGAAGCGAGACACGTCACTTTTGGAATAAATTATTTAGAAGAATTTGTTGAAACTTTATCAGAAGATGAAAAAGAGGATAGAGCTCAATTTGCATACGAGGCATGCTGGTTAAGTAGGGAAAGATTGGTTTCAATGGATGTTTTTGAGCATTTTGGCTGGAATGCTGAAGATGCAAGACAATTTCAGTTAAGTTCCGATATTACCAAACATTTTCAAAAACTTCTTTTTCAAAGAGTTATGCCAAATTTAAGAAGAATTGGCCTGCTACGAGACTCTGTTAAAGGGAAATTTGAAGATCTGGGCATTTTAGAATACGCCACTGCTAAAAGTGATGCTGATATAGATTGGGCTGACTTATCAAGACCATTATTTGAAGAATCTGCTTAACTTAGTTTTTATTAAGTCCAGAATCTGATATTCTGTATTCCCATCATAACTTAAAAACTGATGGCTCAAACAAAGTACATTTTTATCACCGGCGGTGTTGTCTCCTCTCTTGGCAAAGGTATTGCAGCTGCATCTATTGGAGCTCTTTTTGAAGCTAGAGGCTTAAAAGTTTCATTAAATAAGCTCGATCCATATATCAATGTTGATCCTGGAACAATGAGTCCTTTCCAACATGGAGAAGTTTTTGTTACCAATGATGGAACAGAGACTGACTTAGATCTTGGTCACTATGAACGGTTTGTTCGTTTTCAAGCAAGTAAAAAGAATAATTTTACTGCTGGCAAGGTCTACGAAGAAGTTATTCAAAATGAAAGAAGAGGAGACTATTTAGGAGGAACTGTTCAAGTTATTCCCCACATCACAGATGAAATTAAAAGAAGAATTAAAGAGGGCGCTAAAGGTGCTGATATAGCAATTGTAGAAATAGGTGGAACAGTGGGTGATATTGAAAGCCAGCCATTTATCGAAGCAATTAGACAAATGATGCTCGAACTACCGTCATCTTCTACTGCATTAGCTCACCTTACCTTGGTCCCATATATTAAAGTGTCTGAGGAGCTTAAAACCAAGCCTACTCAACATTCAGTTAAGGAACTGCGATCTTTAGGTCTTCAACCAGATTGTTTGATATGTAGATTAGAAAAAGAGCTCCCACATGATGAAAAGAAAAAGATAGCCTTATTTTGTTCAGTAGATCCGAAAAGTGTTATTTCGATGCATGATGCTGAAACCGTATATTCAATTCCTTTGCTTTTATACGCACAAGGAGTGGATAAAATTCTCCTCAAAAAATTAAATTTAATAAAAGTTAAATCTCCAAGGCTTAATGATTGGAAAAGAGTTGTTGATGCAAAACTTAATCCTAAGAAAAAAGTTTCAATTGCAGTAGTGGGTAAATATGTTGATTTAAAAGATTCCTATAAATCATTAAATGAAGCCCTTGATCATGCTGGAATTGTAAATCTTGCAAAAGTTGATATTCAAATGATAGATGCAGCAAAAATTACTAAAACAAATGTTTCAAAAATTTTAAAATCTTCTCAAGCAGTACTTGTGCCTGGTGGTTTTGGGAGCAGGGGCATTGAAGGAATGATTCATGCGTGTCAATTTGCAAGAGAAAACAAGCTGCCATATTTTGGAATATGTCTAGGAATGCAAATAGCAATCATTGAATTTTCTAGAAATGTTTTGAAGCTCAAAAATGCAAATAGTACTGAATTTAATGTAAAGACCAAACATCCAGTTATTGGGTTGGTAACAGAGTGGAAGGATGCGTCAGGCAAAATTGAGCATAGAAGTGAAAGCTCTAATTTAGGGGGAACCATGCGCTTAGGTGGGCAGAAATGTATGATAAAAAAATCTTCACTGTCCCACAAGTTATATAAAAAAATGACCATAACAGAAAGACATCGCCATAGATATGAGGTTAATCCAGAGTATAAAAATGAATTAATTGCTGGAGGAATGGATATAGTAGGCACATCACTGGATGGCAATTTGGCTGAAATGATTGAAATAAAAAAACATCCATGGTTTCTGGGCTGTCAATTTCATCCTGAGTTTACTTCTAACCCTAGAGATGGCCATCCAATTTTTAACGATTTTATTGCAAAAGCTATTAAGATAAAAAGATGAAAATTTTAAAATTGGAAAACTTTACTATTGGAAATGAAGAACCTATGACTCTTATGGGCGGTGTTAATGTTTTAGAGTCTGAATCAGTTGTGATGACTGTTGCAGAAAAATTTGCAGAAACAACATCAAATTTAAATATTAATTGGATTTTTAAGGGATCCTTTGACAAAGCAAATCGAAGCTCCATCTCATCGTTTAGGGGTCCTGGGCTTGATGAAGGTTTGAAAATGCTAGAAAAAGTTAAATCAGAATTTAATACTCCTGTTATTACTGACATTCATGAGCCATCTCAAGCAGATTCAGTTTCGAAAGTTTGTGATGTAATTCAGATACCAGCATTTTTATGTAGACAAACTGATTTAGTGATTGCAGCAGCTAAAACAAAAAAAATAATTCAATTTAAAAAACCTCAATTTCTTTCTGCTCCAGAAATGAAAAATGTTATAGAAAAGTGCCGTCAAGCTGGAAATGAAAATATTACTCTTTGTGAAAGAGGCAACTCTTTTGGTTATAACAATTTAGTGGTTGATATGTTGAATTTCCAAATTATGAAAGATCTAGGTGTGCCGGTAATATTTGATGCGACGCATTCTTTGCAGCTTCCAGGTGGCCTGGGTAATGCTGCAGGAGGTCGAAGAGAATATTTACTTCCTTTAGCCAAAGCTGGACTGAGTCAAGGTATAGCAGGTTTATTTATAGAAGCTCATCCTGATCCTGATTTGGCTAAATGTGATGGCCCTTGTGCAATTTCCACTGATGAAATCCCGGCTGTTCTATCACAATTATCAGAATTAGATGATTTTATAAAAAACCAAGATAGAAATATTTAATGTCAGTCATTCAATCTATCCAAGCTATTCAAATAATAGATTCTAGGGGAACTCCAACAGTTTCCTGTAAGGTCACACTAGAAAATGGAATTTGTGCGACCTCCATGGTTCCTAGTGGAGCATCCACAGGTTCAAGAGAGGCCCTTGAACTCAGAGATGGTAATGAGGCTTATTTGGGGAAGGGAGTTAGCAAAGCTGTCGCAAATATTCACGAAATTATTGCTCCTGCACTGATAGGCATGGACGTAACAAATCAGCAAGATATCGATGAAAAAATGCTTGCTCTAGATGGAACTTCATCTAAATCAAAGCTAGGTGCAAATGCTATTCTTGGTGTTTCATTGGCTGTTTTGGATGCAGGCTCGAAAGCGTTGGAACTTCCCTTGTATAAATACATTAATCAAGTTTTCGATCATATCAACGGCGAAAAGCCAAAGATGCAAATGCCAACTCCAATGTTAAATATTATCAATGGCGGTGAGCATGCTGATAATAATATTGATATACAGGAGTTTATGATTATGCCTGTTGGGGCCAGTAACTTCTCTCAAGCCATGCAGTGGGCAACAGAGATATACTCTGATCTCAAGCATATTTTAAATACAAAAGGTTTAAGCACGAGCGTTGGTGATGAGGGTGGCTTTGCTCCAAACCTCCAATCTAATCAAGAAGCAATAGAGCTTATTATTCAGGCTATTCAAAATAATAATCTTACTGAGGGAAAGGATGTAGGGATTGCATTGGATTGTGCCGCTTCAGAATTTTATAAAAATGGTACTTATAACCTCGAGGGAGAATCCATCAAACTAAACTCAAGTGAATTTACTAACTACCTCTCTGAACTAACTCATAAATATCCTATCCTCTCTATAGAAGATGGTATGGATGAGAGTGATTTTGAGGGATGGAAAAACCTTACAAAGGCTTTGGGAGATAAGTGTCAATTGGTTGGAGATGATCTATTTGTAACCAACGTAGTAGAGCTTCAAAGAGGAATTGATGATTCTTTAGCAAACTCGATTCTAATTAAATTTAATCAAATTGGAACGATTACAGAAACTATGAAAACTATTTATCTGGGTAACAAGAATGGATTTAAATCCATTATTTCTCACAGATCAGGAGAAACAGAAGACAGCACCATTGCAGATCTGTGCGTTGGTTTAGGGACCGGCCAAATTAAAACAGGCGCACCTTGCAGATCTGACAGAGTGGCAAAATATAATAGATTGCTATGGATTGAAGCTGAGCAGCCTGATCTCACTTTTGCCAAAAATGTCATTGGTTAAATTTTTAAATTTGCTTGTTCTTATCCTTATTCTTGCAGCTTTCTATAATCTTTTTTTTGGGATTGATAGCAAAAGAAATTTTTCTGTTCTTCAGAATGAAAATCAAGAACTGTTGGTAAAAAATAATACACTTGCAAAAGAAAATAATTTTTTAGAGAAAGACATTTTAAGCAAACAAAAGAATGATGTTCATGCAGAAAAGTTTGCTAGAGAAGAATTAAATTTAATATATGAAGACGAGGATTTTCTAAGATTTAAGGAAGTTAACCCAAATGAACCCCAGCAATAAAATAACAGTTATTATTCCTGCCGCAGGAAATAGTAGTCGTTTTGGTGGTTCAATTCCCAAGCAATTTTTGAGCTTGGGTGATGAGACGGTTTTAGAAAAATCTGTTAATTTATTTTTAGAAATTTCTAGTATCCGAGAAGTTATAGTCGCCATCAATTCAAATGAGAATTTAATTAAATCACAGTCTTTTTATGGCCACTCAAGAGTGAGATTTGTTGAAGGAGGTAGCACAAGAAGTGAATCAGTATTTCATGCCTTAGTAGAAGTTGATCAAAGTACGGAGATTATAGTAATTCATGATGCTGCAAGACCATGGTTAAGAAAAAGTCATTTTGAGTATCTCTTGTCTCAACTTATCAATGATCGATCTATTGAAGGAGTTTTTCCTATAATTTCTGCAACTGATTCGCTGCGTATGAAAGAGGGTGAGGATTTAATTCCGGTCGAGCGTGAGCAATTTTTGCATGTGCAAACCCCCCAGATTTTTTACCATAAATCATTAAAAGCAGCATTTGATAAACTTAAGAAAGAAGGTCTCCATATGAGTGATGAGTCTCAGGTAATGGAGCACGCAGGCTTTAAATTATTAGCTGCGCCAGGAGAAAGATCAAATACTAAAATTACTTATACTGACGATATAGCTAATTATGCGGGAAGAGATCTTCGAATCGGAAGAGGAATAGATTTTCATCAATTCCAACCAGGAAGTGGTTTAACTTTAGGAAATATTTTTATAGATTGTGAACTTTCCATTGTGGCTCATTCAGATGGAGATATTATTTTGCATGCTATTTCTGATGCTTTATTGGGCGCAGCTGGCCTAAGAGACATTGGATACTACTTTCCTGATAGCGATCCTAAAAATAAAAATTTGAGCAGCTTAATAATTATTGAAAAATCATTAGATTTATTAAAAGAAAATGGTTTATGGCCAAGAAATATTGATTTTGTTGTTGTGTGTGAACAACCAAAAATTGGACCCTATGTAAATAAAATAAAAAAATCTCTTTCAGCAATTCTGAAGATCAAAGAAAGTTTTATTGGAGTGAAGGCAACTACTACAGAAAAGATGGGAGTAATTGGCAACGGTAATGGAATTGCTGTGTATGCAATTGCTTCTTTAAGGAATAAATAGTGAATATTTTGCTAACTAACGATGATGGCTACAAAGCATCTGGCATAAATGAATTGTTTCAAGCTTTAAGCACTGAGCATAAAGTTTTTTTAATTGCACCACGAGACAATTGTAGCGGAATGAGTGCGGCAATCAGCCTGCGAAAAGAAATAGAAGTCGAGGAAGTCTCAGAAAATATTTTTTCGGTTACAGGTACCCCTGCAGATTGCTCATATCTGGGATTGTTATCAGTGATTCAGGATCCGATTGAAATGATTGTTTCAGGAATTAATTTAGGAGCAAATCTAGGGGAAGATATTTTTTATTCCGGTACTGTTGGGGCGGCAATTGCTGGTAGAAGACTAGATTATGTTCCAGTTGCTTTTTCGGTAGCAGCTTATAATCCAAACAACCTTAAATTTATTGCAGAACAATCACTATTAATTACTAATCAGGTATCCAAACTTCCCTCAGATCAAAATTTGTTGGTAAATGTAAATTTTCCTGATTTGCCGTCCTCAAAAATCCAAGGAATTAAAATAACTTCATTGGGTAAAAGGGGTGTTCCAGATACGCCTGATTTAATTAGATCTAGGGATTCTTCTAAATTTTATAGTTTTGGACCTTCTGGCTCACTCTTACCTGATCAATCTGGAACAGATATACAGGCGATCGAACAAAATTATATTTCTATTTCAATTCTTGACTACAATTTAAGCGCTGATGTGGTTCGCTGGGATTTGTACAAGGAGGTTTTTAATTGTGAGTAGCTCTGGCTTTACATTTACGAGAGTCAAAGATCAAATGATCCAGCAATTGCTTGATATGGGCATATCAGATTTTCGTGTTCTTGATGCTTTAAGCCAAGTTCCTAGACATATCTTTTTAGATCAAGCTCTTTGGAGCAGAGCATATGAGAACAGAGCATTGACTATTGGTTACAAACAAACCATCTCTCAGCCATATATCGTTGCACGAATGACAGAACACTTAATTGCTCATACATCAAAAAGAGGGAAAGTTCTTAATAAGGTTCTTGAAATAGGATCAGGCTGCGGTTATCAATCAGCAGTATTATCTTATTTTGCGAGTGATGTCTTTGCAGTTGAGAGAATCAAACCTTTGGTTTCAAAATCACGTGAAAATTTAAGTGATCTCAAAATTAGAAATGTAATTGTAAAACATGCAGATGGATTCAATGGTTGGGAAGAAGACTTAAAATTTGATGGAATAATTTGTGCAGCAGCTCCAAGACAATATCCAGAAGAACTGCTTGAATTATTAGAGATTGGGGGGAAGCTCGTTATACCGGTTGGACTTGAAGGGGAGCAAAAACTTTATGTCGTAACTAAAAAAAGTGATACAGAAAATGAGGAAATGATTTATGAGGAGGTTGCTTTTGTTCCAATGCTTCCAGGCGTTTCAAATGGAGAAGTTTGAAGATGAATGATCAAGTGAAATACTCTTTAGCAGGATTTTGCATGGGAGTTGCAGAGCTAATTCCTGGTATTTCTGGGGCCACCATTGCAGTAATCTTCAGGATTTACCCAAACCTAATGAAGATTTTAAGCAACATAAGAGTAAAAAATATAACATTAAATCTTTCATCTCTTTCCCAAACATTTCAATTTAATGTTTCATTGCCTTTAATTCTATCTATGATTATTGCCATCATTTTTTGCTCTAAGGGAGTTAATTTTCTTTTAATAAATTTTGAAGATTTATTTTTATTATCTCTTGGTTTATTAATGATAGCTTTGTCTTTTTACATCGTTCAATACTTTAAAGATGCACTTATAGATAAAAAACTATTTTTATTCTTATTTTTTGGGATAGGCATTGGATTTCTTTTGCAAGGATTGAATATAGGCTCAGGAAATATTTCTATGCCGTATTTATTTTTGAGTGGAATATTGGCTTTTTCATTTTTTTTAATACCTGGAATCTCTGGTAGCGCCATGTTAGTAGTTTTGGGAGTTTATGGTCCTATCATTCAAGCTATTGCAACATTTAATTTTAATTTATTGATCCCATTTGCATCAGGTTGTTTAATCTCTCTCTTATTTTTGCCAAAGTTAGTTTTATCAATATATTCATCCAATGAGCATAATCTAATGTACGTTTTTTCAGGTCTTATACTTTCTTCAGGTATCTTTTTGCTGTGATCAAATCTAATACAATACTCTTAATTATTCTAATTTTAATGATTACAAGTTGCTCCAGTTTGGATTCATTAAAGCAATCCTATAAAAATTTTTTACCTCCTGCTTCTGATAGAACTTATATTGTTGAGCCTGGAGACTCCGTTTGGTCTATTGCTATTAATTTTAATTTGGATGCTGAGTTATTGATTCAAAATAATAATTTAAAAAAACCATACACCATTTATCCAAATCAAGAATTACGTCTTTCGGGCGCGCTTGCCAAACATAGTTCAAAAAAAGTATTGCAAGTTATGAATTGGCATCATCCCCTAGGAGAGAATTCAAAAATAGCTGTTAATGATGAATCTTGGCTTATTTTCAAGGAGTCTAAAGGCTCTCCGATTCATTCTATTCATAGCGGAAGGGTAGTGGTTTCTGGGCCAGATATTCCAGGTTACGGAAATTTAGTTATGATTTCTCATCCAGATGGTTATTTAAGCTTGTATGCACATTGCGATAAAATATTTGTTGAGCGAGGTGATGATGTTGGAAAGGGAGCTATGATAGCTCAACTTGGTAATTCAGAGGCAGCATACCCAATGCTAAGGTTTCAGTTAAGAAAAAATGGAAAGCCAATTAGAGCTGAAAAATTAAAATCCTTTTTTTAAAAATTATAACTTTTCTTACTTTTCCAGAAGATGTTTTTTTTCTTTAATTTGTGCAAATTCTTTGGCTTCAGGCAGCTCATCTTTTTCCTCTGTAATATTTGGCCAAATTTCACTTAATTCTGCATTAATTTCAATAAATTCTATCTGATCAGCTGGAAGCTCATCTTCAGAGAAAATTGCTTCTACTGGGCATTCAGGTTCACATAGCGCGCAGTCAATGCATTCTTCTGGATGAATAACAAGAAAGTTAGGACCTTCATAAAAACAATCAACGGGGCATACCTCAACACAATCTGTATGTTTACACTTAATACACGATTCAGTAACTATGAATGCCATTATTTATTTGTTTGAAAATTTAGAATAAAAAAGATTTTAACAATGAGTTATGAACAAGTCAGCATGAATTTGATAATATTTAATTTACTTTTCCTAAATTTATAATATACTGTATAAATATACAGTAAAGGAGATCATTATGTCAGATAAAGTTAAAAACCTAAACGAGACCTTATCTCAAATTGAAAAGCAGTTTGGTAAAGGGACTGTTATGAAAATGGGGGACAGAGAAATTGTAGATATGCCATCAGTTTCCACTGGTTCACTGGGCTTAGATATAGCGCTAGGCATTGGCGGTCTCCCCAAGGGAAGGGTTGTAGAGATTTTTGGACCAGAATCATCTGGAAAAACCACATTAACACTTCAAGCCATTGCTGAATGTCAAAAAGCTGGAGGTACTGCAGCTTTTATCGATGCTGAGCATGCACTTGATCCAAATTATGCTGAAAAACTAGGCGTGAATGTGGATGAGCTTTTACTTTCTCAACCGGATACTGGCGAACAAGCATTAGAAGTAACCGATATGCTTGTAAAATCTGGCAGTGTAGATTTAATTGTTGTTGATTCTGTGGCCGCCCTAACTCCAAGAGCTGAAATTGAAGGGGATATGGGGGATCATCATATGGGTCTTCAGGCCCGTTTGATGTCGCAAGCTCTAAGAAAAATTACAGGTAACATTCAACGCTCTAATGCAATGGTAATTTTTATTAACCAAATCAGAATGAAGATTGGGGTTATGTTTGGTAATCCTGAAACAACTACTGGTGGAAATGCTCTAAAATTCTATTCATCGGTTCGTCTTGATATCAGACGCATAGGTGCAGTCAAAGAGGGTGAAGAGGTTGTTGGAAACGAAACTCGTGTAAAGGTTGTTAAAAATAAAGTGTCACCCCCATTTAAACAAGCTGAGTTTCAGATTATGTATGGAGAAGGAATTAACACAGAGGGTGAGATTTTAGAGCTTGGTCAAAAACTAGAGTTAGTTGAGAAATCTGGATCTTGGTATAGCCATAATGGTGAAAAAATTGGACAAGGAAAGGTTAATGCTAGTAAGTTCCTGAGAGAGAATACAAAAATCAGAGATACGCTGGTCAAGGAGATCAGAAAGGCCTATATACCCTCTGTTAAAAATTCTACAAAGAAATAATTATTCGTAAACTTGTTATGCAAGCTTAAAATTGATTAAGATACTCTCAACACAGGAGAGAGTTATGTCAAACAATGCATATATAGTTTCAGCGGTTAGAACAGCTGGAGGAAAGAAAAATGGAAGTCTTAGTCAATGGCATCCAGCCGATCTTGGCGCAAAAGTTCTTGATGAGTTAGTTCATCAATCTGGTATTAATCCTGAATTGATAGATGACGTGATCTTTGGTTGCGTTGATCAGGTGGGAGCACAATCTGGTAATGTTGCCAGAAATGCAATTCTTTCTTCAAGCCTCCCGGAATCAGTTCCTGGCACATCAGTTGATCGTCAGTGTGGCTCATCTCAACAAGCTATTCATTTTGCAATTCAGGCTGTTATGTCTGGTACTCAGGATGTTGTAATTGGTGGGGGTGTAGAGGTAATGTCTATGGTGCCAATTGGAGCAAGTATTAAAGATGGTTATGAAGCAGGTCACGGTTTACCATTTGATTCTGATGGAATGAAAGACAGATATCCTGGTATTTTCTTTTCTCAATTCACAGGGGCAGAATTGATGGCAGAAAAGTGGAATTTATCAAGAGAAGATCTCGATAAATTTGCTTTGAGCAGTCATCAAAAAGCTGCAGCGGCAGTTGAGGGTAAGTATTTTGATAGAGAGATTCTTCCTGTTCAAGCAAAGAATGCTGAAGGGAAGAGTGATTTGGTGCTAAATGATGAAGGGATTAGGTACGATGCAAGTCTTGAGGCGCTTTCTGGATTAAATCCAGTAACTGAAGGAGGCGTCATTACCGCTGGAAATGCAAGTCAAATTACAGATGGCGCAGCCGCATTAATGATTTGTAATGATGAAGGTCTAAAAAAAGTAAAATCAGATCCAAGAGCAAGGATTGTTGGAATTAGTGTTGTAGGTGATGATCCCATTATGATGTTAGGTGGCCCAATTCCAGCTTCTCATAAAGTTCTGAAAGCTACAAATTTAAACATTAATGATATTGATCTTTATGAGGTTAATGAAGCATTTGCTCCGGTCCCTCTCTCTTGGGCGATTGAGCTAAAAGCTGACATGGCAAAATTAAATGTCAATGGTGGAGCAATGGCTCTAGGCCATCCTTTAGGAGCAACCGGAGCAAAACTGATGACGACACTCCTACATGAGCTTGAAAGAACAAATGGCAAGTATGGTCTTCAAGCAATTTGTGAGGGTGGCGGAACTGCCAACGCAACAATTATTGAAAGAATTTGATTAACTACTTTTGTAGTGCTCAAAGATTGTTAAAATATCTTCAACTTTTCCAGTAGAGCTTTGACCATCTCTGTGTTTAAGCTCTATTTCATTATTTTGAAGGTATTGTTTGCCAATAATTACATTGATTGGCACTCCAATTAGCTCAGCATCTTTCATTTTGGTCCCATAACCATCTTTGCGATCATCTAGCATTGCTTCATAACCCATAGATAATAATTGGTTGTATAAATCTATAGCAGCTTTTGCTATCTCTTCATTCTTATCAAAACCTATAGCTACTATATTCACTTCATATGGAGCGATGGAATCTGGCCAAATGATTCCTTTGTCATCATTATTTTGCTCAATAGCTGCAGCAACAAGTCTCGACACCCCAATTCCATAGCAACCCATAAAAAGGCTCGTTGCCTTACCTTCTTGATCTAAAACATTTGCATTCATAGCATCCGCATAGACTCTTCCAAGTTGAAAAATATGACCAATTTCAATCCCTTTTTTAATTTCAATTACGCCTTCTCCATCTGGGGATGGCTTGCCTTGAAGAGAATTTAAATCTTCCCCCTCTTTTAGCAAAAGTTCAGTATTGATAGCAAAATCAGAGGAGTCACTTACTGCAATGGTATCTTCACCATTCTCGGCCAAAATATGAAATTCTTCTGATACATCTCCACCAATTGCCCCTGAATCTGCTTTAACAATTTTAAATTTCAGCCCTAATCTATCTATAATTTTTTTATATGTATTTTTCATTAAAAGATATGATTCAGCCAATGACTCTTCATTCAGATTGAAGCTATATGAATCTTTCATGAGAAACTCTCTTCCACGCATGACTCCATATCTTGGCCTGACCTCATCTCTAAATTTAGTTTGAATTTGATAAAGGTTCAGGGGCAATTCTTTATAACTTTTAATATTATTTCTTATTAAGTCTGTAATCACCTCTTCATGAGTAGGACCAAGGCAGAAATCTCTTTCATGTCTATCTTGAATTCGAAGCAGTTCTGGTCCCATTTTTTTCCATCTATTAGTTTCTTCCCATAGCTCTCTTGGTTGAACCATCGGCATAAGAACTTCTTGCGCTCCTGAGGCATTCATTTCTTCTCTAACGATATTCTCAACCTTCCTTAGCACTCTTAAACCAAGAGGAAGCCAAGTATATATTCCGGATGTAACTCTACGTATCATTCCAGATCTCAGCATTAATTTATGACTTATAATCTCGGCATCTTGCGGTGAGTCTTTTAGAGTGGGCAAAAAAATCTTAGACCAAAACATTTTTTATATTTGAATTTCCATTTAGTTTATAATTCTATATTTTTTTTAGAGACTTATGCCGATTTATGAATATAAATGCTCAAAATGTGAGCATCAATTTGAAGTTATTCAGAGATTTTCAGATAATCCAGTAGAAATTTGTCCTGAATGCAATAAAAAAGCAGTATCAAAATTAGTTTCTGCGCCTTCTTTTAGGTTGAAGGGCGGAGGTTGGTATGAAACTGATTTTAAAACTGGCTCTAAAAAGAATATAGTAGACAATAAGGATAAGGATGATAAATCAAAACAGCCTAAAGAAAAAACTAAAACTACTGATAAATCTAAAAGCAAAAGTTCAGATAAAAAAACTTAAACAAGAGAGATAAAATGCGTTCACATTATTGCGGTGATATTAATAGTTCAAACATAGGTAGTAATATTGAGATTTCTGGATGGGTGCATAAACGAAGAGATCATGGTGGCGTAATTTTTTTAGATATTCGTGATTTACATGGAATAGTTCAAGTTGTTTTTAATCCAGATTTAAAAGAAATTTTTGATATTGCAGATTCATGCCGAAGTGAATATGTTGTCAATATTAAAGGACTAGTCCGAAAGAGAATTGAGGGTGCTGTCAATCCAAAAATGACCACCGGAGAGATAGAGATTGAGGCAACGAGCTTAAATATTTTTAGCTCAGCTGCTACGCCCCAGTTTCCTCTTGATGATTATCAAGATGTTAATGAGGATGTAAGGCTCAAACATAGATTTTTAGATTTAAGGCGTCCGGACGTTAACCATAGGTTAGTTAAGAGATCTAAAATAACTTCAAAAATAAGATCGATATTAGAAAATCGCAATTTCCACGAAATTGAGACACCCATTCTAACTAGGGCCACCCCTGAAGGAGCAAGAGATTATTTGGTACCGAGTAGAGTCCATCCTGGTGAGTTTTTTGCATTACCTCAATCTCCTCAGCTATTTAAACAGTTGCTAATGATTGGTGGGCTAGATAAATACTATCAAATAGCTAAATGTTTTAGGGACGAGGATTTGCGCGCTGACAGGCAGCCTGAATTCACTCAGGTCGATATCGAAGCCTCATTTGTTTCTACTGACGAAATTATTGAACTTGGTGAAGATTTGATTACTGAATTGCTTACTGAATTTACCGACTATCAGAAAAAAGAGGTACCAAGAATTACATATAAAGAATCTATTGAAAAATATGGATGTGATAAACCTGATTTAAGAATTCCGTTAGAACTGAACGATATTTCTGAGTTAGTAAAAAATGAAGAATTTAAAGTATTCTCTGGGCCTGCAAATGATCATGCATCCAGAGTGGTAGCTTTGAGGGTTCCTGAAGCTGCATCAATGACCAGAAAAAAAATTGATGAGTATACTGATTATGTTGGTAAGTTAGGCGCTAAAGGACTTGCTTACATAAAAGTTGTAGATCTTGATCAAGAAAATGGTCTTCAATCACCAATTCTTAAATTTTTTCAAAAAGAAACCATCGACTCAATTATTTCTTCCTTGGATGTGCAAAACAATGACATTATTTTTTTTGGAGCAGGAAAGTCAGAAATTGTAAATCTTTCTATGAGCTCATTAATCAAGAAGCTTGGAGAAGATCTTAGTTTAGCCACATCTGCATGGGCTCCATGTTGGATTATTGATTTCCCAATGTTTGAAAGAAACAAAGAAAACAATCTTACATCTTTGCATCATCCATTTACATTGCCCGCTGTGTCAGTTGAAGAGTTAAAGACTGATCCGGATAATTCATTGGCATGTGCATATGATTTTGTCTTAAATGGTTATGAGCTAGGGGGTGGATCTTTAAGGGTTTATGACCCATCAATGCAAAAAGAGATATTTTCTATACTAGGTATTTCTTCTGATGAAGCTAAAGAAAAATTTGGCTTCTTATTGTCAGCGCTATCATCAGGATGTCCTCCTCATGGCGGAATAGCATTTGGTTTAGATAGAATTGTGATGCTTTTATCTGATACGACTAATATTCGTGATGTGATTGCCTTTCCTAAGACTCAAAGTGCATCTTGTTTGCTTACTGATGCGCCTGGTTTAGTTTCTGATGATCAGCTTGATGAGTTAAATATTAAGTCTACTTTTGATCCGGAGCAATAGATGGCTGGACACTCCAAATGGGCAAATATTAAGCATCGTAAAGCACGACAAGATGCATCCCGAGGAAAGGTTTGGACTAAGGTTATTAGAGAGATTACAGTTGCTGCTAAAGGGGGTCCTGATCCTAATGATAATCCGAGACTGAGGCTAGCCTTGGACAAAGCTAACGCTGCCAATATGCCTAAAGATACAATTAAGCGAGCAATTCAAAAAGGTTCTGGAACTGGAGAAATGGGCGTCATTGAAGAGCTAACTTTTGAAGGTTATGGACCGAATGGCGTTGCTATTCTTGTTGAGACTATGACAGATAATAGAAATAGAACTGTTGCAGATGTACGACATGCTTTTTCGAAATTTGGTGGAAACATGGGTACAGATGGATCAGTAGCTTACCTGTTTAATAAACTAGGAGTTGTTCACGTTGATTTATCGCATAATGAAGATCAAATTATGGAAATTGCATTAGATGCTGGTGCAGATGATTTTACTGTCACTGAAGATTATTTTGAAATCGTTTCTACTCCTGCAAATCTTCCTGTTGTAATTGAGGCTTTCAATAAAAATAATATTGAAACATTGCTGGCTGAAAATACCATGAGAGCAGATACTTTAGTAAACCTAGATCATGAAGCTTCTGAAAAAGTTTTAAAAATTATGACTTTTATGGATGATCTTGACGATGTTCAGGAAGTGCATACAAATGCTGAGTTTCCTGAGGACTTTACTGAAGAGGAGTAACCGTGGCGATTAACTCAAGGACTAAAGGAGCTAATTTCGAGAGGGAAATTGGCAATCTTCTTGTTGAACAGCTAGGTTTAACCCAGCCTGTTAAAAGAATTCTTGAGCAAACACGAACAAAAGAATTACCTGATCTGAAATTAGGCAGATGGTGTTTAGAATGCAAAAGATATGGCGATGGTGCCGAACCATCACAAGATTGGTGGGATCAAGTTTTGGCAGCAACAGGAGAGGGAGAGTTTCCAGCTTTAATCTATAAATTTAATCGTCGACCAATTAAAGTGAGGATACTTGCAGGGACTTTGATTCCAGAGTTAGATTTTTCATCAATGACAATTGATTTAATGTGGGAAGATTTTGTAGAAATTCTTCGATACCTTTTTCAGGTAGATATTGAGCAACATGAATCCTCGTTTCAGGTCTAAAGATTTCTATTGTAGGGTCTACGTTGAAGATACCGATTTTCAGGGAGTTGTTTATCATGCAAATTACCTCAAGTACCTTGAAAGAGCTCGATCTCAATTCTTGATTGAAAATCATTTATCTCAAACAGAAGCAATGACGAAAAGCAATGAATCTTATGTTGTGAAATCAATTAATTTGTCATACTACCATCCAGCAATATTAGAGGATGATTTAGCTGTAAGTACAGAAATAGAGCTTGTTAGCAAAGCCAGAACTATTTTTTTTCAATCCGTTTCAAACATAAAAAATGATACACTCATTTGCAAAGGAGAGGTCGAGGTTTGTTTCATTGATAATGACTCAGGCAAACCAAAAGCTTTTCCTCTGGGCTTACTAAATTTATTTGAGAGTTGATATGGATGATTTTTCAGTTATAGACTTATTTCTCCAAGCTAGTCTGATTGTTCAATTGGTAATGATTTTATTGTTAGGCGTTTCAATTATTTCATGGATAGTTATCTTTGAAAGATACTTTAATTTAAATCGAATCAAAGAAGCTAACAAAGCATTTGAAAAAGAATTTTGGTCTGGTAAGGATCTTAATGAATTACATCAAGGTATTGATGAAGTCTCTAACGATGAGTTAGTTGGCTCTCTGAGAGTTTTCAAGCATGGATTTGGTGAGTTTCTAAGACTGAGTGAGGGCCAGCAAATTACAATTGAAGATCTTGAGAGTGTTAATAGGGCTATAAGAGTATCCTTGGCTAGAGAGGAGGAATCTTTAATGCATCACCTTCCTTTTCTAGCTAACGTTGGATCGGTCAGCCCATACGTCGGCCTATTTGGAACAGTGTGGGGAATTATTAATTCCTTTCAAGGCCTCTCAGATGCAACTCAGGCAACCATTAATGCTGTTGCTCCTGGAATCTCAGAAGCACTGGTTGCAACAGCTTTGGGACTTTTTGCTGCAATTCCTGCAGTCGTTGCATATAACAGATTCGCATCAGATTCAGACACCCAGTTACAACAATCTTCTGTATTTGGTGAGGAGCTAGCTAGCATCCTGTATAGACAAACGGTTAAAGCAAAGCTTTGATATATAGAATAGGTAAAAGAAAAAAATTAAACGCTGACATTAACGTTGTGCCATATATTGATGTGATGTTAGTGCTTTTAATTATTTTCATGGTTCTTTCTCCTCTGCTTATTCAAGGCATAGAGGTAAATCTTCCTAAGACTGATACAACCAAAATGTCAGTTTCAAGTGAGCCACTTGTAATCTCGATAAATGGAGAGGGAAAGTATTTTATTAACCTAGGCGAAGAGCAATTACCTATCTCTTTAGTGGAATTGAAAAATAAGGCTAAGATTATTTTTCAAGCAAATCCAGATATTGAAATCGTTTTTAAAAGTGATGCAAAAGTTCCTTTTGATTATGTGGCCAAGGGGATGGCAAGTATACAAAGTCTAGGAATTCAAAAAGTAGGAATAATTACATCTGGATATGATAGCTAATTACCGATATTTGCAAGCATCGCTATTTTCTTTTTGCATTCATGCCGCTATCTTTATGTATATATATGGTACCTTTGATGCAAATACCTCTAAGACACTTTTGATATCAAAACCTCTTCAAGTAGAGTTGAAGTTTGAATTACCATCCGAGGATTTAAACAAACAAATTCCAATTTTAGCAAATATTAATACAACACCTAGCAAGCCAGTTTCTGAGGATATTGTCTACTCAAAAGCTGAAGATGAAATCAAAACCTCACAAAATAATGAGCTAATTGAATCAACTATAGCTAACCTTTTATCGGAGGAGAGCGAGATTGAAAAAAACAGTGAGCAGCAAGAAATTTCAATGTATGCTCAAAAAATTATTTCTACAATAGAGAATGCTTGGATGAAGCCGAGAAATATACCTGAAGGTTTAGTTGCGAATCTAAGGCTTAAAATTCGCTCTTCAGGAAGGATTGCAAGTGCAGAACTTCTGAAAAGCAGCGGCAATATTCGATTTGATAACTCAGCCCTTCAGGCGGTAAGAAGAGTAGAGACATTTAATTTTTTTGATTCAATGCCTAAAACCTTATATGACAAGGAGTTCAAAATAATTGCCATAAGTTTTAACCCATCATGAAAAAAAATCTTTTTTTAGTTGTCTTATTCTTGTTTCCAATTTTTACCTATGGAGAGCTTTTTTTAGAAATTACTAAGGGTTCTGAAGATCCTTATAGAGTTGCAATGATTCCATTTGAAGGTAACTCAAGGGTTTCAAAGCAACTAAATGACATAATGCGAAATGACTTAATTCGTACAGGAGAATTTTCAATTCTTGATGAAGAATTATTATTGCCTGTAAAGATTATTAATGATGAATTGGTATTTAGCGATTGGAAATTACTCGGAATAGATTATTTGGTTACAGGAACAATTGCTAATGCTAATAACTCTCTAGATATTAGTTATGAAATCTTTGATATTCATAAAAAAAGAAAAGTTAGAAGTTCAAAAGTTTTTGGAATCCCCAACCAAATCAGACAGCTTGCTCACTACACTAGTGATGGAATCTATGAATCAATCACTGGAATTAAAGGCATTGCTGCAACTAGGCTTTTGTATGTAAATGAAGTAAAAGACTCTCGCTTCATCTCAATCTACAAACTTATGTTGGCTGATTCTGATGGCGCTAATGAAAAAGTTCTCTTATCAAGCTCCGAGCCTATTATCTCTCCATCTTGGTCACCTGATGGAAAGAGGGTGGCATATGTGTCATTTGAAACAGGCATTGCAAAAGTTTTTATTCAAGAAATTGCATCTGGCAAAAGAGAGGCAGTCTTATCACAAGATACTCAGATAAGTTCTCCTTCATGGTCTCCCGATGGAAAGTATCTTTCTTTAACTCTTTATCAAGATGGAAATGCAGAAATTTATATTTTAAGGTTACGAGATCGAACTTTAACCAGGATGACTAATCAATTTGCAATTGACACAGAGTCTTCTTGGTCTCCTAAGGGAAATAAAATTCTTTTTACGAGCGGTCGGTCAGGCTCACCTCAAATTTATGAATTAGATCTTAGAAAGTTAAACCCAAAAGCCAAACGTATTTCATTTGAGGGGACATATAATGCAAAAGCTTCATATCTTCCAAATGAAGAGGGGGTTATCTTTGTTCATCGATCTAACGATGGGTTATTTCATATCGCCCTTAAATACAAGAGAGAAAATTTTATAAGAGTATTAACAGAAGCGAAGATGGATGAATCACCCAGTGTTGCTCCTAATGGTAATATGGTAATCTATGGTATTAAAGAAAATGATCTAAGTATGCTTGCTGGATTTAGTCTTAGCGGTGCAAAGTTTAAGCTACCAGCGTCAGACGGTGAAGTTAGAGAGCCCGCTTGGTCAAATTTTTTAAGATAACATCAAAAATGGAACAATTATTATGAACAAATCAATTAATTCTTTTTTCGCTTTATTAACGATATTAATCTTTTCGGCTTGTAGTTCTGTTCAAATAACAGAGGAAGCAGTAGCAGATCAAAGTGTTGCTGGGGTATCCATTGCATCAAAATCTACTGCCACTCAGGCAGTGCTTGCAAATGCAGTTGTTTATTTTGAATATGATCAATTCAATCTTACTGCTAAATCAATACAAGCTTTGAAAGGTGTAAGCGATCTAATGAAGAGAAATTCAAAAATTACCATTTCAATTGAAGGGCATGCTGATGAAAGAGGGACTAGGGAATATAACTTAGCCTTAGGTCAAAGACGAGCTGAGTCAGTTGCAAATTATTTAATTGCAAATGGCATTAATAGAAATAGATTAATTACAAAAAGTTACGGAGAGGAGAGACCTCTATCTCTTGGTTCTAATAATTCTGCATGGGCTAAAAATAGAAGAGTTGAAATTAAGTAACTTTTTTTGAATGAAATTTTTTTTTATTGCACTTCTTTTGGTGCCTCTACATACTTATTCCCAAGAAGCAGATGCAGCTGATATCTTATTTCTAAAGATACAAGAGCTTGAAGGAGAGCTTGCTAGCTTAAGGAGTGAGCTTGAGTCGCAAGCATACTTAATTGAAAAATTGTTAAATGAAGAATTAAGCCTAGAAGAAAATAACATTCTCCCAAAAGCTGACATTAACTCTGAAGTAAGCACATTCAGATTTGAAGGCATTAATGATAGTAGAAGCATTGATGAGGTTTATGATGAAGCAATTTCTAAATTAAATAACAAAGATTTTCAGTCTGCTAAACAGTCCTTTGCTTATCTAGCAAATAATTTTAATGATGATGAGAAAATTCCTTTAAGTCTTTTTTGGCTTGGAGAAATTTCATTGCTAGAATCTAACCTTGAAGAGAGTGAGAAATTTTTTCAAAGATTAGCCTCAGACTTTCCTGATCATTGGAGAACGCCCCTTGCTCATAAAAAAATTGGGGACATTTTAATGATGTCAGGAGATCTTGGGGCTGCAAAAATTAAATATCAATTTGTTGTTCAAACATTTCCAGAGAATACTGCCTCTTCATTAGCCTTGCAGTTATTAGAAAATATGGAATAATCACATCTTTTTTATGGAATCCAATCTTGGGTCGCTAGCTCAGCTGGTAGAGCAGTTCGCTTTTAACGAATTGGTCACAGGTTCGAATCCTGTGCGACCCACCATATTTCCAATCAATTAACTAATGTCTTTTTCAATTACTTCGATAAAAAGCTTTGTAAAGAGGCTTTCGCTATCCTTCACCAAAGAATCTGGGCTTGCTGGTTTTTTCTTTTTTTTGGTTTTGTGCTCTTGGTATATTTTACGACCCGTTAGAAATGAAATGGCTGTTCAGAACTCAGATATTCTTCCATATCTTTTAGGTGCAGGAGCTTTTGTTATGCTGCTGTTGAATCCCATTTATTCATGGCTTGCTTCACGAAAAAATTTGAGAGGAGTGTTAATTGGTTGCTACTCATTCTTCATCATTAATTTGCTTATATTTATTACTTTATGGGAATTTTTTAACCTTTCCTCAGCCGTATGGTTGAGTCAGATTTTTTATATTTGGTGTAACGTCTATTCTTTTTTTGTAGTTTCTATTTTTTGGGTAGTAATTATTAATCTTTTTCGCGGAGATCGGGCTACAAACGTTTTTGGTGTGATTGCTGCTGGTGGTTCATTGGGGGCGTTTCTGGGTTCTGAGATTTCAAAACAATTGGCTTCAACATTCAACGAATCAGGTATTATTTTTTTTACATCAATTTCAATTATTTTCTTAATGGCGGCTTTGGCAACAGGCCTTATCTTGCTAAATAGATTTGTAACCTCAGAAGATATAGATAAGGCTGCAGGCGGAACAAGTTTTGATGCTCTAAAAAATCTGATTTCCTCTTCTCAAATAAGATCTATAGGGTTGTATATGTATCTATGGACTGCAATGATGACGGTCCATTGGGTTACATCAATTGATATTGTCAATGCATGGTCTTCAGATGGGGGTGATAGAATTATATTTTTTAGCAGGATTGAGCAAACAGTCACAATCCTTACTTTATTTACCCAATTTTTCTTAACTTCTACAATTATAAGATTTGCTGGCCCTAAAAATATCTTAATGTTCTACGGGTTTATATTTATGGGAGCATTTATTGGTTATTATCTTAACCCTTCGATAGGTTATGTGTTCGTTATTACTATCATTTTAAGATTATTTGAGTATGGAATTAATAAACCAACAAGAGAAGTTGTTTTTAGCTATTTAAAAAGAACTGATAGATATAAATCAACAGTAATGGTTGACACATTTTTGGTTAGAATGGGTGATTTTACAGGCAGTGGATTTATTCTTCTATCAAAATCATTTGGACTGGTATTTTCACAAGTACCCTTATTAGCAATTCCATTTGCTGGATGTTTGGCTTTCCTTGGATTTAAGATTCCACCCAAGGATAGAATTAGCCCTTAGAAACCTCTCCTTTTGCCTAATCTTTCTTTTGCAAATTTTATTTTCGTCATAATAGTTTCGGAAGTTTGGAAGGAATTACCTGAAAGACCCAACGCAAATTGAAATTGATTTAGCGCATTATCGAAATCTCCAATTAATGTGTAATACTCTCCTCGACTGAGATGATACCCAACAATATTTTTTCCAGCTCTTTGCACCTCTGATAATTGTATCCATAAACCAGGATCACGATTTTTTCCAATCAAAAGATCTCTTAATATTTCTTCAGCTTTGATAAATTCTTTTTTAGAGCTTAAGATTTTTGATTTAATAATTGATGCTGGATAGTTTCCTGGTGCAATATTAAGCACTTGGTCAATATTTTCTTGAGCTTCATTTAGCCTTTGTCCAGATAATAAAATTTCTGATTTTGTTATGTTGAGAATTAAATTCTTGGAAAATTTTTTTAAAAGCTCATCCATTTGATGTAATGCTCGATCAGTTTGCCCGTTAGCTTGCAGTGCACTTATGTATGCATACTTATTTTCATTAGTTGGCATATCTTCATACATTTTTTCAAAGTATCTAACTGCAGCCTGAGGTGACGACATGTAATATCTTGCTTTTAATCTTCCTTTAACAAATTCAAAGTTAATGGTATTTTTTTTACCCCCAGTGAATTCTATTTGATCAGCAGCATTAAATGCATCGCTCACTCTAGAGGATGTAACAGGATGTGTTAATAAAAATTCAGGAGGGTTGTCTCCAGCTAATTTACGCACCTTGGCCATGTTCTCAAACATCTGACCCATGCCTGCTGGATCATAACCCGCTGCTATAAGGTTATTAAAGCCATATCTATCAGCTTCTCTTTCAAAAATTCGACTATATCTTAGTTGCTGCTGTTGTAATGCAGCAGGCCCCGTAATAAAAGCTGTTGGATTATTTGAGATGATAGCTAATGCTATAGCAGATACCATCACTAAAGATGAAGCCAGATTTGTATCTCTACCTCTTAATACATTTCGAGCAAAATGTCGTTGACTCAAATGAGCTAACTCATGACCCAAAACAGAAGCTAATTGAGCCTCATTTCCTGCATTTAAAAATAAACCACCATTAACTCCTATAACCCCTCCTGGAGCAGCAAATGCATTTAGAGACTTTTCATCAATTAGCACGATGGTATATTTCCTATCTTTGACTTGAGAGGTCTCAGAAAGTCTATATATGAGCAGTTCAGTGTATTCTTGAATTATTGGATCATTTATCAATGGAGCTTGGGCATAAACTTGTTCTAAAAAACCTTGTCCTAACATTCTCTCTTGCTCTAGAGAAATCACTCCAGATACTCGATCACCTAAATTTGGTAAATTGAGGTCTTTCTCTTGCGAAATGGTTAGCTGAGATAAAAACAAGAAAAGAAAGAAAGAGCGTTTGATTAACATTTGTTTATTATTTCAATTGCCTCTTAGCTTACACTATTGATTGTTTTCAATTAACATATCATTTTTGGGACAAAATTAAATATAAAAAGTGCTTGAAGATATAAATAATTTATTTAAGAAAATTTTTTCTAATGAGGAGACTTTAGTATTTGCATTATTGCTTACTATTGGTTTTTTAATCATATTTTTCTTAGGCAATATTTTAACTCCTTTTTTAATGAGTTTAATTTTTGCATATTTGCTTATAGGTATGCAGAAGCGTTTAGAGCACTATGGTCTTAATAGCACAATTGCATTGGTTCTTACATATAGTTTCTTCTTGTTATTGGGTATTGCTTTAATGGTCTGGTTGGGTCCTTTGGTATACCAACAGCTTCAGTCGTTAATTTTAGAAATTCCTAAATGGGTTAATTCATTTATGATTTTTGTGCAAAATGTTCCTGAAAATTATCCAGATTTGGTTTCTTCTGATCAAATCACAACATTTTTGCAAAGCCTGTCAGGTCAAATTACAGCAATCTCTCAGGATTTCTTAAAAGCTTCAATCGCAGGAATTCAAAATACGGTAACTATTGCTATAAATTTAATCTTACTTCCAATCCTTGTGTTCTTTTTTTTATTCGATAGAGATTCAATAATTTCTGGTTTTCTAAGCATCCTGCCTAAAGAGAGAGCAATGCTGCAAAATGTTTGGGTTGAGATGGATGATCAGTTAAGTAATTATGCAAGAGGAAAGGCGATAGAGATTGTAATTGTTGGTCTAGCAGCAGCTATTGTTTTTATGTATTTTGATTTGCAATACATAGCCCTTTTATCAGTGCTAGTTGGATTTTCAGTTTTGATACCTTTCTTGGGAGCATTTATTGTAACTTTGCCAGTTGCTGCATTGGGCTTGCTTCAATTTGGTTTAAGTTTTGATTTTTGGTTATTAATGGGGGCTTATTTAGCGTTACAAATCCTTGATGGGTATTTATTGGTCCCTGTGCTTTTTTCTGATGCAGTTAAACTGCATCCTGTTGTGATCATGTTGGCGGTTTTTGTTTTCGGGGCAATATTTGGTTTTTGGGGCGTATTTTTTGCAATACCAATAGCTACTTTGATTAAAGCGATATGGAATTCATGGCCAGAAAACTTATCTAGCTAAACTATCCAACTAATTCTTTGGTGGTATCAAGAACCTCTTGAACATGCCCCTTTACTTTCACAGATCTCCATTCCTTAAGAACCTTTCCTTTAGAATTTATAAGAAATGTGCTTCGATCTACCCCCATGTATTCTCTTCCATACATTGATTTTAATTTCATTACATTAAAGGCCTTGCATACTTTTTCATCTGGATCAGACAAAAGTTCAAATGGAAAACTTTGTTTGGACTTAAAGTTTTCATGAGATTTAATTGATTCTCTAGATACTCCCAATATCTCAGTATTTAATTTTTTAAATTTTTTGTAGTTATCTCTGAATTCCTGTCCCTCAGTAGTGCACCCAGGAGTTGAGTCTTTTGGATAAAAATAAATTACAACATTTTGATTCTTAAAAGTTTCATTAGATATGATTTGATCACTCGTTGCATCAGCTTTGAACTTTGGACAGTTTTTTCCTTCTAAATTTTTAGCCATCATTTCCTCAAAAAAAAGTGTATAGTTTCATTTTTTACTGAAAACATTCATGATGCAACCCCTACAAGGCAGTTTAGTAGCCCTAGTTACTCCAATGCTAGAAAACGGAAGCTTGGATTTTAATGCTCTTGAAGCGCTAATAGAATGGCATATAGAATCTGGTACTAATGGCATTGTATCTGTTGGAACAACAGGTGAATCGGCAACAGTAAGCGTTCCAGAGCATCTTGAGATTATAAATAAGACTATTAATTTTGTTGACGGAAGGGTGCCTGTGATTGCCGGTACTGGTGGAAATTCAACGCAGGAGGCTATTGAACTGACGCAAACTGCCGCAGAGCTTGGGGCAGACTATGCCCTTCTAGTTACTCCTTACTACAATAAACCAAATCAAGAGGGCCTATTTCACCACTTTATCAAAATTGCAGACTCAGCTGAGATTCCACAGATACTTTACAACGTTCCATCACGAACTGCTTGTGATCTTATGCCTGAAACTGTAATGAGACTCGCCAATCATCAAAATATTGTTGGTATTAAAGAGGCGCTAGACAGCTCGGAGCGGTTTTCTGAACTTATAAAAATTTCTCAATCTATTGCTGATCAAAAAAATTTTTCAGTTTTTTCTGGTGATGATCCCACATTCAATTCTTTTATGGCAAATGGAGGTGATGGAGTTATTTCTGTGGCAGCGAATGTTGTTCCTAGCTATATTTCTCAGATTTGTTCATTAAATTTATCGGGTCAGTTTGATGAGGCAAAAGAGTTAAATTCCATATTAGAGAATTTATATGAACTTTTGTTTGTTGAATCTAATCCAATACCTGTAAAGTGGATTCTAAATAGAATGAAGAGAATTCAATCTGGTATAAGGCTTCCTTTGGTGCCTTATAATGAGTCCTTTCATGAGAAAACTATAAATGAGATGATAAAATTGAAGCTACTATGAAATATTTAACAAATAATCCTTTTTTATTTCTTGTGATTTTAATTACCTCTTGTTCATATATTTCTGGGCCTGAGGGATTATTTCCCGAAACCAAAGATAAATTTTTTGAAGAGAGGCTGGCTCCAGATCTTCAATTGCCTTCATCTGAAATTGCAATAAATAAAGATGATCATTACCCTCCAATTAGTCAAGGCATTCCTGCTGCTGAGGTTCAAGACATTCCAGCGCCAAGACAAATATTTTCTTCAGGAGAGTCCAATGAGGTCCAATTAAGGAGACTTGGTGAATTGATGTGGGTTTATGTAGAAACTTTGCCATCTACCTCATGGCCAATCACTAAGAATTACGTCGAAGCTTCACCGATGTCAATAATTGATGCAGATCCTGATGCTGGCATTATGCTAATTAAGCATTCTAATAATTTAAATCTTAAAATTACTATTGAGCATGGAATTAAAGAGGCTTCCACTGAAATCTTTTTATCATCATATGATCTTGATAAAGATGTTTCACCAAAGCAGGACCCTGACTTTATCCAACAGGAATTAGAGAAAATAGTTCAATTTTTTGCAAGTTCTGCCTCTTCATTTTCTGGAACATCACTTGCAGCTCAAAACTTAAATGATAGAAAGAAAGCAAAAATTTTCAATGTTAATGACCAAACTATTATTGAGTTGAATCTTGGATTTGATAGGGCCTGGTCAGCTGTTAGTAGAGCTTTAGAGGCAGGCAATATTACTTCTAATGATATTGATAGAGATAATGGAATTTTCTTAGTCAGTTATTCAGTTGAATCTGATAGCAGAAGCTGGTTTTCTTTTCTTAACTTCAATGATGAGGAAATTAATGATTCACTCTTGCTTGGAGAATCAGCTGAATTTAGAATATTGCTTGAATCAAAAAATGATAAAACTAATATCATTGTTGAGTCACTTGAAGGAATCAAAGAAGAGGCCGATGCTCTTTTGTCTAAAATTAATGAACTTTTAAGTTAAATAATTATGGAAAAAATATCACAAATCACAACTGGTAAAGCTAAATCTTTGTACACCACCAAAGAACCTGATCAATTAATCATGGAGTTCAGAGACGATACTTCTGCCTTTGATGGAAAAAAAATGGAGGCTTTGGATAATAAAGGTAAGGTTAACAATCAATTCAATGCTTTTGTAATGGAGTTTTTAGCATCAAAAGGCATCGAGACTCACTTTATAAAGCTGCTTTCAAACCACGAATCTTTGGTTTATAAATTAGAAATGTTTCCCATTGAGTGCGTTGTAAGAAATAGAGCAACAGGATCACTTTGCAAACGACTTGGAATTGAAGATGGGTTGATACTCGATCCTCCGCTTTTTGAATTCTTTTTAAAAGACGATGATTTGGGAGATCCATTGATTAACGATCATCATATTGAGTCTTTCGGTTGGGCAACACAGGAAGATGCAGACGCCATGAGAGATTTGACACTTAAAATTAACGATATTCTGGTTGATTTTTTCATGGAAGCTAATCTAATTTTAGTAGATTACAAATTAGAGTTTGGAAAATTTCAAGGCAAGATGCTTCTAGCTGATGAATTTACTCCAGACGGTTGTCGTTTGTGGGATAAAGATACATTAACTAAAATGGACAAAGACAGATTCCGTCAAGATCTAGGAAATGTTATTGAGACCTATGGTGAGGTAGGCGAGCGTCTTGGAATGCAAATAAAACTTGACTAAATTAGTCAGGTATTGATAATACCTGCATGAATTTCACAACCAAAAGTCGCTATGCTGTAAATGCCTTAGCTGATTTAGAGTACCTATCTAATTATGAAAGTCCAGTTGCCTTAAAGGATATTGCTGATAGACAGGGCATAGATTTAACTTATTTAGAGCAATTATTTAGAAAACTAAGAATCGCAGGCATTGTTAAAAGTGTTCGTGGGAGAAATGGAGGATATATATATGCCTCTCATCCTCAGGAGATAAGCATTAAACGTATTATGGATGCTGTTGAAGAAAACTTAGATGCAACAAATTGCGCGGGTACGTCATCTTGCCATTCAGGCCAACAATGCAACTCACATAAGCTTTGGGATGATTTAAATAATGTAGTTGATGAATTTTTAAGTGATATTTCTATCACTGATCTTGTAGATAAGCCTAAAGATCCCCATATATACCTCAAGGAAATTAAATAATGAGCAGCGATATTAACTTACCAATATACATGGATTATGCATCCACTACACCAGTAGATCCTAGGGTTGCAAAAAAAATATCTGATCACTTAACCATGGATGGAAATTTTGGTAATCCTGCTTCTAGATCACATAAGTTTGGCTGGAAAGCTGAAGAGGCAGTTGAAGAGGCAAGATCTCATGTAGCAAATTTAGTTAACTGTGATCCCAGAGAAATAGTTTGGACTTCCGGAGCAACTGAAGCAGACAATCTAGCAATTAAGGGTATTGCTAATTTTTACCAAAAAAATGGAAAACATATCATTACTTCTAAAATAGAGCATAAAGCAGTGCTAGATCCATGCAGGCAACTTGAAAGAGATGGTTTTGAAGTTACTTATCTTGAACCAAATGAGGGAGGTTTAATAACCCCTGAAGCAGTTTTAAACGCTATTAGAAACGATACTGTTCTAATTTCAATTATGCACATTAATAATGAGTTGGGCACCATTAACGATCTTGATGGTATTGGAAAGATTGCACGTGAAAAAGGCATTTTTTTTCATGTAGATGCAGCTCAAAGCACTGGTAAGGTTGCTATTGACCTAAGCTCTCTTCCGGTTGACTTGATGTCATTTTCAGCCCATAAGACATATGGACCTAAGGGAATAGGAGCCTTGTTTGTGCGAAGAAAACCTCGAGTTAGAATTGAAGCTCAAATTCATGGGGGTGGACATGAACGAGGCATGAGATCCGGAACACTCCCCACTCATCAAATAGTTGGAATGGGTGAAGCGTTTAGAATTGCAAAAGAAGAAATGGATGCTGACAAACAAAAGATTAAATCCCTTCATGATAAGTTTTATGAATCTCTTTCAAAAATTGAAGAGATTTATGTGAATGGTGATATTGATAATAAAGTTTGCAATATCTTGAATATTAGCTTTGCTTATGTTGAAGGAGAATCATTAATTATGGCTTTAAAAGATATAGCGGTTTCCTCAGGGTCAGCTTGCACATCTGCTAGTTTAGAGCCATCTTATGTTTTAAGAGCGCTTGGAAGAAAGGACGAGCTTGCATCCAGTTCTATTCGATTTTCTTTTGGAAGATTTACCACTGAGCAAGAAGTGGAATATACATTAACTTTAATTAACCATGCTGTTGATAGACTTAGAGAGCTATCTCCATTATGGGAAATGTATTTGGATGGAATTGATCTTGATACAGTAGATTGGCAAACTCACTAAATACTAGGAGGTATTTATGGCATATAGCAAAAAAGTCGTAGACAAATTTGAAAATACTATCAATGAGCCGGCAAAATATAATGTTGGAAGATTTGATCCAAAAGAAATGAATGTAGGCACTGGAATGGTAGGAGCTCCAGCATGTGGCGATGTGATGAAACTTCAGATCAAATGTGAAAGCCAAGGTAATACTCATATTATTAAAGATGTGAAGTTCAAGACTTATGGCTGTGGTTCAGCAATTGCTTCTTCAAGTGAATTAGTTGAGATGTTAATTGGGAAAACTTTAGAAGAAGCCAAAGAAATTAAAAATATTGATATCGTGGAAGCTCTAGAACTACCTCCTATAAAAATTCACTGCTCAGTTTTGGCTGAAGATTCTATCAAACAAGCAATAGAAGATTACGAACAGAAGCAATAATTAATCATGGATAAATTCTCTCCACAAGAACTTAAATTTTCTGAAAAGGCAATTCTGCATTTTGCCTCCAGTCTGAAGAGCAATGCTAAAAGTGATGGGGTGAGAATTGGTGTAAGAAAAGCTGGATGCTCTGGCTTTGAATACTTTTTTGAGTTTGTTGAGACGAAATCAGATGACGCAAATGATTTCATTTTTAATGAAGGCGAATGCAAAATCTATGTTGATAAAGAAAGTTTAAATTACCTCAAAGGAAGTTTGGTAGATTATTCAGAGGATGGTCTTAACCAAGGAATTAAATTTCATAACCCAAATGCTAAAGCCGTATGCGGATGCGGTGAAAGTTTCACTATTTAAATGGCACTTATAAAGTTATTGCCTCATTTTGAGTTATGTCCTGATGGAGCAGAATTTGAAACTCAAAAAGATGAGTCTATTTGTGAGGCTGCCTTGAGATCAGGCATTAAAATTGAACATGCATGTGAAATGTCCTGTGCATGCACTACATGTCATATCATTGTTCGAGATGGGTTTGCTGATCTCAATGAGGCCTCTGAAGATGAGGAAGATCTACTTGATAAGGCGTGGGGACTTGAGCCAAACTCTCGCTTAAGCTGCCAAACTATTCCAAAAAGCGGAAACTTTACAGTTGAATTACCAAAATACACCATCAATCAAGTTTCAGAGGATCATTAATGAAGATTGGATGGTCAGATATTTTAGAAATCGCGATAAATCTTAGTGAGGCTCATCCTGAGATTGATCCTCAGTGGATCAGTTTTCCAGATTTGCATCAAAAGATTTGTAGCTTAAAGAATTTTGAGGATGATCCGCAAAATTCTAATGAGAAGATTCTTGAAGCAATCCAGATGGCATGGATGGATGAATTAGACTAAGTCACCTATAATGTCGCAAATTTAGGAGTAACCTTATGACAATACAACGAACACTTTCAATCATTAAGCCTGACGCAACATCAAAAAATATTATTGGAAAAATAATAGATAGGTTTGAAGAAAATGGCCTGAAGGTGATTGCAGGCAAACTAATACATATGGATCAAGCAAAGGCTGCAGGTTTTTATGCTGAGCATGAGGGGAGACCTTTTTTCCCTAATCTCGTTGAATATATGACCTCAGCTCCTGTATTTGTTCAGGTACTTGAAGGAGATAATGCTGTTTTAAAAAACAGAGAGTTAATGGGTGCAACTAATCCAAGCGAAGCAGAGCCGGGCACTATTAGGGCAGACTTTGCAGAAACCATCGATGCTAATGCTGTGCATGGATCTGATTCAACTGATAGTGCGGCAAGAGAAATCTCATATTTTTTTGACGATAACGAAATCTTTTAATTGAGTGCATAAAGAAAAAATAAATCTACTTGGATTCTCACATGAGTCGCTGGTAGATTTTTTTCAGTCTATACAGCAACCAAGTTTTAGAGCTCTTCAATTGATGAAATGGATTCATCAACGCGGAGTAACTGATTTTATGCAAATGACTGATTTCAGTCTTGAATTAAGAAATCAACTTTCTGAAATTGCTGAGGTTAAACCCCCGAAGGTAGAAGAATGTTTATTATCTCCAGAGGGAACAAAAAAATACTTAATTAGACTAGATTCAGGCTCAATGATTGAGATGGTCAAGATCCCAGAAAAGAAAAGGTTAACTCTTTGCATATCATCTCAGGCAGGATGTGCATTGCAGTGCACTTTTTGTGCAACAGGAGCGCAGGGTTTTGAAAGAAATTTATCTGATGCTGAAATTATAGGTCAGCTGTGGCTCGCTAATTTTTATGATGAATCTAGTCCTCCGATATCAAATGTTGTATTCATGGGAATGGGCGAACCATTATTAAATGTTGAGCCAGTGATGGCTTCTATTAGCTTAATGCAGCATCAAAATGCATATGGACTTTCAAAAAGAAGAATCACTTTAAGCACTTCAGGGATAGTACCAGAAATAAATAAACTTGCTGATAAAACTGATGTCTCGTTGGCAATCTCTTTGCATGCTGCTAATAACATCCTAAGAGATCAGATAGTTCCAATAAATAAAAAATATCCGCTAGAAGAGTTATTAGGAGCTTGCAAGAATTATCTAAAAACACAGAGTAAGCGAAAAACAATAACTATTGAATATATCTTAATAGATGGCGTAAATGATTCTTTAGACCATGCTAAAGATTTAGCAAAGGTTCTAAATGGACTATCTTGCAAAATAAATCTTATACCATTCAATCCATTTGATGGCTGTAATTATTCTCGATCTCAAGAAGGAGCTATTTTCAAGTTTAAAGATTTTCTCATTAAAAAAGGCCTTATTACGACTCTCAGAATCACAAGAGGAGACGCTATAGATGGCGCATGTGGTCAACTTGTCGGTAAGCTGAAAAAAAGCATTAAAGGAAAAAATAAAACAACCTCAATTAATGTGATTAATACCTCATGAGTCTTAAATCTGCGCATACAGGCAAGGTTGGCAAAGCATTTAAAAATGCTCGTATACTTCGTTCAATGACTGTTGAGGAGGTTGCTCATCAAACTTTAATTAGTGCTGAATATATTAAAGCTATTGAGTCAGGTGATTATGCAGTTTTTCCAGCGAGAATGTTTGCTGTTCAATATTTTAAAAAATATGCAAAATTTCTTAATTTAGAGATTGGCTTTTTTGATATTTATAATGCTGATGTAGTTGCTGCAGCTAATAAAGAATCTCAATCTGATCTGCCTGACCCATCATTTTTAAAACAAAATATGGTTTATATTTTTTTTATATGTTTTTTTCTCTTGCTTTTAATATTCTATATTTTTAATGCTAGTAATGATTTTGAGAGGCTTTCTAAATTTCAATCAAAAGAAAATGTTATTCAACCGTTAGCTGCTGTATCAAAAATGGAGGAAGTCGTTAATCAAGATATCAATAAATTACATGATGAAATTAATAATTTTTTTATACAAGATAAACTTGATTCAGTTCAGCTTGATGTTAATGTTGATTCATTGGAACCAGAAGTATGAATAATTCCTGGATAGAAAGAAAAAAAACCAAGCCTATATTTGTAGGAAGTGTTGGCATAGGTGGCGACCATCCTATTTCTATTCAATCTATGACCAATACAAATACAGCAGATATTAAAGCTACAGTAAATCAAATTGAAGAATTAGAGGCAGCTGGAGCCGATATTGTTAGAGTCTCAGTTCCTGATGAAGATTGCGCAAAAGCATTCAAAAAAATTAAAAATTCAGTCTCAGTACCCTTGGTTGCAGATATTCACTTTGATTATAAAATTGCTTTGCTTGTTGCCGATTCTGCTGATTGTCTCAGAATTAATCCAGGTAACATAGGAAAAGAAAACAAGGTTCAAGAAATTATTCAAGCCGCAAAAGATAACAATATACCAATAAGAGTTGGTGTGAATGCCGGTTCATTGGAAAAAGATCTGCAAAAGAAGTATGGAGAACCTAATTCTGATGCCTTGGTAGAATCAGCTCTAAGGCATGTAGATATATTAGATAGATATAATTTTTCAAACTTTAAATTAAGCCTTAAAGCTTCAAATATTCAAATGACTGTTGAGAGTTACAGGAAGTTTTCTAAATTGTTAGATCAGCCATTACATCTAGGTATTACAGAGTCTGGTAGTTACAGAGCAGGTTCAGTCAAGTCATCTATCGGTCTAGGTATGCTTTTATCTGAGGGCATTGGTGACACCATTAGGGTCTCGCTTGCATCTGATCCTGTAGATGAAGTTAAGATTGGTTGGGATATTTTAAAAAGCCTGAACCTAAGAAGTCGTGGTATTAGAATAGTTGCATGTCCAAGCTGCTCTAGACAAAATTTTAATGTTATAGAGGTAGTTAATGAACTTGAAGCAAGATTTGAGGGAATTGCTGAGGACTTAGAGGTAGCTATCATTGGTTGCTACGTTAATGGTCCCGGTGAATCTAAGGCAGCTGATGTTGGCCTAACGGGAGGCCCGAGTAACTTGCTTTATGTGAATGGCACTCCTTCAAAAAAAGTCTCTAATGAGAAACTTGTTGATACAATAGAAGAGCAGGTAAAAGAACAGCTGCAAAAGAAAAGCGCTATAGACATAATTGCAAAAGGTTAAAAAGTGAAGATTCAATCATTAAGAGGTATGCCTGATTTATTTCCTGAAGATCTAGAGAGATGGCATATATTTGAATCAAAGCTTTCAGAAATTTTTCATTCTTTTGGCACGCATGAAATTCGCACTCCATTACTTGAGTCCACAGAACTTTTTTCAAGATCAGTAGGAAACTCATCTGATATTGTTAATAAAGAGCTTTATTCGTTTTTGGATCGCAATGAAGATAGCATCAGTCTGAGACCAGAGGGCTCAGCCAGTGTGATCAGGGCAATTATTCAAAAAAAACAAGAGCAGGAAAAACATAAATTATGGTATCAAGGGCCAATGTTTAGATATGAGAGACCGCAAAAAGGTAGATTTAGGCAGTTTCATCAAGTGGGAGTTGAGTATCTTGGATTCGAGGAAGGAATTTCTGAGTATGAGTTAATCAGCATGGTTTTGCAGATTAATAAATTAATTGGTATTACAAACTATACAATCAAAATCAATCACCTTGGCGATGCAAATGCTAAGGAAAGTTTTTGTGACTCACTGGTTAGTTTTCTGAAGCCACACATAAATGACTTGCATGAAAAAGATCAAGTAAGATTAGAATCTAATCCATTGAGAGTTTTGGACTCTAAGGAAAAATCTACTCAGGCATTATTAGAACAAGGCCCAAAATTCCAAGATTTTATTTCGAATGAGTCAAAGAGTTTCTTGCAAAATCTTGTAGATGCATTTAGCAATCATTGCGATATTAAGATTGATCAATCGCTAGTCAGAGGATTGGATTATTACACAGGCATTGTATTTGAAACTGTTTCACAAGAGCTTGGAGCACAAGATGCCTTTCTTGGAGGAGGAAGATATGACAATCTTTCTAATCAATTGGGCGGCAAAGATATGCATGCCATAGGCTTTGCTATAGGTGTTGAAAGAATAGTTGAGCTCCTAAACCCTGAAAGCAATAAACCATCATTAAAAGTTGGTTTTATAGTCACGGGAGAGCAGATTGGCAAAAAAACATATAAAATAGCCGATGATTTAAGAAGTGCAAACAATAGTATTATTCTTGATACGTTTTTAAGTGAGGGAAGTTTAAAATCTCAGCTCAGACGAGCCAATAAAAACAATTGCAGTTACGCAATTATTATTGGAGAAGATGAAGTAAAAAATAATCAAGTAATATGGAAAGACCTTAGCGAAGGCGGTGAGCAAGAACTTCTTAGCTCAAAAGAAGTCATAGACAAATATACCAATCTTTAGGAGAGATAATGGCAGAGTACAGTTCAGATGAAGAGAGATTTTCAGCATTTGTAAATTTCTTTAAGGATCATAAAAATACCCTTGTAATTGGCTTCTTGCTTCTTGCATTTATTCTAACTTCTTCTATTGGTTATAAGTCATATAGCAGTTCGCAGAACTTAAAAGCAGCTGAGATTTATGATGCATGGTCTGCTGGTCTTACCAATGAATCAACAAGCGCATCTAACAATAAAGAGAATTTTGATAAGTTACAAGAAAAATACGCTAATACTGGTTATGCTCAGCTTGCAAGGATGATAAGAGGCTCATCTTTTGCCAGAGAAGGCGATCTTGATGCTGCTTTAGAAGATTTTCAACAACTTCTAGATACAACTTCAGGGTTTTTTGGAAATGATATGTTGAATTCAATTGCAAAAATAAATATTGCTAGAATTGAACTTAGCAAACAAAATTATTCTAGTGTCCTGGCTGTCTTAGAATCATTTAATTCTGAATCGGAGCACCCGCTTGTTTACGAGGTAAAAGGGGATGCCTTGGCTGGGCTTAAAAAAAATGACTTAGCTTTAGATCAATATTCATTGGCTCTTGAGAATTCACAAAATGAATCTCAAAAATCTCTTTTAAAGATGAAGATTAATAAAATTACAAACTAATACCAATGAAAAATAATATATTTTTAAGTATTGTTTTAATACTCACCTCTTCATGCTCGACCTTAGCATTTTGGTCCGATGATTCAGATGTTGAAGTGATTGAACCAGTTCCTCTTCAATCTTTTAAGAATGATTACCAAATATCTTTAGAGTGGAAAAAATCTTTTAAAGGAGAAAATAGTTTAGGCTCTTTTAAGCCCTCGTTTTATTCAGGCAATATGTTAATTGCTGAACCTGAAGGAAATATTTTTTCAATCAACCCTATCTCTGGAAAAGAGAATTGGAAAATTAACCTCAATCGTGAATTAGCAGCGGGGGTAGCTTCAGGTTTTGGTAAATTAATCGTATCCGATGTTAATGGTTTTGTAATTGCCATTGACTCAGAGACCCAAGAGATTATTTGGGAAAAAAATATAGGTGGAGAGGTTTTATCTAATGCAGTGGTTAGCGCTTCATTGATTATTGTCAAAAATTCTGTTGGTGAATTGGTCGCATTGAATGCTTTATCAGGTGACAAAAAATGGTCTTTTAGATCTCAATTGCCTGCTTTGACTGTTCGGGGAACAGGCGAATCAATCATTGAAAATGGTATTGTTTTTTCTACTTTTGATAATGGGCGCATGGGGGCATTCCAACTAGAAACAGGTTTCTTTCTTTGGGATGCACCTATCTCTTTTGTTGAAGGCTCGTCTGAGCTTGAAAATCTAATAGATGCAGACTCAGCTCCAGTTTTAGCTAAGCAATTAATTTTTGCCACTAATTATCAAGGCAATTTAACAGCATTTGATATAGCTCAAAAAAGACCAGTATGGAATTCAAAATCTTCATCATTTTATTCTCCTGTTGTAGCCAATAATATGATTATGGCAATACAAGATAATGGCTCAATTTTGTCATTCTCTTTGGCTAATTTAGCTCCTTCTTGGACCTCAGAAGAGTATTTAAGAAGAGAACTATCAAGCGGAGCCGCATATAAGAATTTATTACTCGTTGGAGACTTAGACGGCTATGTCCATGCAATCAATCCAATGACTGGAATGACTGCTGGAAGAAAAAAAGTATCTAGTAATCCAATAATGAGCATTGTTACTTTTAGAGAGTTTGCATATGTTATTGATCAGGAATCTAACATAGCTGCAATCAAGCTCTAATATGCCTTTTCAAAATGTTAAATTCAATTGCAATTCTTGGCCGACCCAATGTAGGGAAATCTTCTCTATTTAACAAGCTTACAAAAACCAGAAATGCCATTGTTTCTGATTTTTCTGGGCTTACTAAAGATAGAAATTTTGGTTATGCCTCGATCAAGGACCAGCAATATTTAGTCATTGATACAGGGGGAGTTGGTTCTGAAGTTACAGAATTCAGCGCAGCAATTACCGAGCAGGCACTTATAGCTGCGGAAGATTCTAATCTTATATTGCTGTTAATTGATGGTTCAGAAGAGTTGACCGCAGATGATATTGATTTATATCAATCTATAAGAAAAATGAACAAGCAATTCTTTGTTGTTTTAAATAAAATTGATATAAAAAAAAGATCAAATGCAAAGGAAGATCTTTTAAAGTTTGGCTCAGGAGATATGGTTGAAATTAGTGCAGAGCATTCTCGCGGTATCAAGGAATTACAAAATGCCATTTCCCAACAATTTGCTGAACTATCTATTGCTAGCTCTAAAGAAGATATAAAAGGAACAAAAATAGCTGTAATTGGAAGACCAAATGCAGGCAAATCAACATTTATCAATCAATTCACAAAGCAAGATCGTCTAATTGTTTCGGATGTTCCTGGCACAACTATAGACTCTATTCATGTCCCATTTGTTTTTGATGATGAGAATTTTATTTTTATTGATACAGCAGGGATTAGAAAGAAATATAAACAGAGTCATGCAGTAGAGTATTTTTCATATGTAAGAGCAATGCATGCTGTAGATGAGTCAGATATTGTTTTAATGATCGTTGATGCGTCAGATGGAATAGTCGATCAAGATCTAAGAATCTTGAATCTGATCAGAGGTTATGGAAAGCCTGTTGTGGTTGCTCTAAATAAAATTGATGAACTTAGTGCAGATCACTTGCTGGACCTTAAAGAAACTAAAAAATTCCAAAATTCAGCTTTAAATGATTTAATTTTAGTCGAAATTTCAGGACTTCAAAAAAGAGGGTTTAAAAAACTTTTTGATACTCTTGCTAAAGTTAACCAATTAGCAAAAACTAAATTTTCTACTGGCAAGTTGAACAAGTTGCTTCTTAAGTTTACCAACTCAACCAATACACCGAGCATTTCAGGTCGACAAATTAAAATGAGATATGTCCATTTTGGAGGTATTCATCCTACAAAATTCATAATACATTCAAACTTTTCTAGCAAAATCCCTTCGAATTATAAGCGATATCTAATTAATTCGTTCAGAGAGGAACTTAATCTGAATAGTGTTGAGTTAAGCATTATTTTTAAAAAAGGGGACAATCCTTTTGAAGGCAATAAAAATGAGCTATCTTCAAGACAAATTAAGAAGAAAAAAAGGCTTATAAAGCACGTAAAAAAATCAAAAAAATAAGATTTTCTTATTTTAATTACGTATAATTTAGGCCTATAAAGCACTTTAAAAGTAACAAATGTCTATAAAACCTGTATATATAAATTTATTTAAAATTCAGCTTCCCTTATCAGCGCTATTATCAATATCTCATAGGGTTTCAGGAATACTTATTTTTTTTATGGTTCTCCCTGTTTCAGCATATATTTTAAATATACTTCTTGCTAGCCAGGCTTCATTTATCTCATTTTTGGATGCGTACAAAGCTTCTGTTTTTTTACGAACATTTGTCCTTTTTAATATATTGATCTTTGTGTACCATGTCATTGCAGGAATTCGACACATGTTAATGGATTTCCATTTAATTAGTGAGACTCTTTCTGCGTCAAATACCTCAGCAAAAATTGCAATCATTTTGTTTCTCGTTATTGCTCTTTTAACAATACTGGTCCTGACATGAAATTAGGTAAATTAATTTGGTACCTGCAAAGATATTCTGCGATTTATTTTCTTATATTCCTTGTATATGTAGGATTTACTTTTTTAACTGATGGATTCAGTTTTCAATTCTTAACAGAAAGTACCACATTTAAACTCTCATTAAGTTTTTTTATTATTTTGGCTTGCGCACATGCATTTGCAGGTTTGTGGACTGTAGGTACTGATTATTTGACCAAGAGGACGCTTGGTTTTGTTTCCCCAGTTCTGTCAACGTATGCAAATTTATTGAGAAAGAGCTTTGAGTTCTTCTTCATTGTTCTTGGTTTTTTTCTTGTTATTTTTTATCTTTTAATTATCTGGTCTTAATATGGAAATCTTCAATTCATCAAATATCAAAACATTAGAATTTGATGCTCTAATTATTGGCGGTGGAGGTTCAGGTATGAGAACCTCTTTAGAGCTTGCAAAATCTGGATTGAAGACAGCAGTGGTCTCTAAAGTTTTCCCAACAAGATCTCACACTGTCTCAGCTCAAGGAGGAATTACTTGCGCAATTGCAAGTGAAGATCCTAATGATGATTGGCGTTGGCATATGTATGACACTGTAAAGGGATCGGACTACATCGGTGATCAAGATGCAATTGAATATATGTGTTCAGAGGGACCCAAGGCAGTGTTTGAGCTTGAGCATATGGGGTTACCTTTTTCTAGATTTGAGAATGGGCGAATATATCAGCGACCTTTTGGGGGGCAGTCAAAAGATTTTGGTAAAGGTGGTCAAGCGGCAAGGACCTGTGCAGCAGCAGACAGGACCGGACATGCATTGCTTCATACCCTTTATCAAAATAATATTAAGGAAGGTTCAAACTTTCTTAATGAATGGTTTGCAGTAGATTTAGTTCTAAATCAATCAAAGGAAGTGACTGGTGTTATTGCATTTTCCATTGAATCTGGAGAAGTTGCATATTTAAAATCTCAAGCAACAGTAATGGCCACTGGCGGCGCTGGCAGAATATATTCTTCCACAACTAATGCTCTTATAAATACTGGAGATGGTTTAGGTATGGCCTTAAGAGCTGGATTTCCTGCTCAAGATATGGAAATGTGGCAGTTTCATCCAACTGGGATCTATGGAGCAGGTTCTCTAGTCACGGAAGGTTGCCGAGGAGAAGGAGGTTACCTAATAAATGCTGAGGGTGAGAGATTCATGGAGAGGTATGCACCTAATGCTAAAGATTTAGCTGGAAGAGATGTGGTTGCAAGATCAATGGTATTAGAAATTTTAGAAGGTCGAGGATGTGGTGAAAATAAAGATCATGTTTTCCTTAAACTAGACCATTTAGGTGCAGATGTGCTTAATGCAAAGCTTCCTGGAATATGCGAGCTTTCAAGAACATTTGCTGGAGTTGATCCAATTTATAATCCCATCCCCGTTGTTCCAACATGCCATTATATGATGGGGGGAACGCCAACCAATATTCATGGCCAAGCTTTTACTCAATCTAATGGAGTAGACGAGATTATTTCTGGCTTATTCTCAGTTGGTGAAGCTGCATGTGTTTCCGTTCATGGAGCTAACAGATTAGGAGGTAATTCTCTTCTTGATCTGGTTGTATTTGGAAGGGCTGCCGGAATTCACATTCAAGAAGCATTGAAGACAGGCGGCGGAGTTGCAGATGCCAATAGCGATGATATTAATCAAGCACTTGATGGACTTAACAAGATTAATTTATCCAATGATGGTTTTGAAGTAGCTGAGGTCAAGAGAGAGCTTCAATCTGTTATGCAAAATTATTTTGGCGTCTTCCGCAGAGGTGATTATATGGAGAAAGGCGTTGCAGCTTTGCAGGAGATACGTGAAAAGGTTTCCAATCTTCACCTAAAAGACAAGAGCATGGCTTTCAACACAAGTAGAGTTGAAGCTCTAGAACTTCAGAATTTATTTGAAGTTGCTGAGGCAACTGCAATTGCTTCATTTCAAAGAACAGAAAGCAGAGGAGCCCATGCTCGAGATGATTTTAAGGAGCGTGATGATGAAAATTGGTTGTGTCATTCTTTGTATGATCCCATCCAAAAAACTTTGAGCAAAAGAGATGTTAATTTTGCACCCGCTCAAGTGGATACTTTTGAACCAAAGGTAAGAACATATTAATTTTATTTGAGATTAAAATATGATTGACGTAAATATTTATAGATACAACCCAGAAACCGATAAGTTTCCTTATACCCAAACCTACACTCTACAAAAACCTGAGAAGGATATTATGCTTCTTGAATTATTAAATATTCTTAAAGAGCAAGACTCCTCAATATCTTATAGAAGATCATGCAGAGAAGGAGTTTGTGGATCAGATGGAATGAATATCAATGGAAAGAATGGGCTTGCATGCATAACTCCAATCTCTCAAGCAATTAAAAATAATAAAATTGAACTCAGACCATTGCCAGGGTTGCCAGTAATTCGTGACTTGGTTGTTGATATGACAGAGTTCTATGCGCAATACGACAAGATCAAACCTTTTCTCCAGAATGAAACTGAGCCCCCAGTTCAAGAAAGATTACAGTCTCCAGCCGAGAGGGATAAGCTTGATGGTCTATATGAGTGCATTTTATGCGCGTGCTGTTCAACGAGCTGCCCATCTTTTTGGTGGAATCCAGATAAGTTTGTTGGGCCAGCTGCTTTGTTGCAGGCCTATAGATTTATTGCTGATTCAAGAGATACCAAAACTGCAGAAAGGCTAGAGGGATTATCTGATCCATTTAGTGTTTACAGATGTCATGGAATTATGAATTGTGTGAATGTTTGTCCGAAAGATTTAAACCCGAATCATGCAATTGGTGAGATCAAGTCAATGTTGTTGTCTGAGAAGAAAAAGGAAAACATTATTGTATCTGATGGAGTGAGTTGATCTATAAAAATGAATAACATGGAGACATTCTGGTCGACCTCTCATGCAGCAGGCGCCCAGAGTTCATACTTAGAATCTTTGTATGAATCATATTTAGACAATCCCTCATCAATCCCTGATGATTGGAAAATATATTTTGACTCGTTGCCTAAGATTAACGGGGTTGAAAAAGAGATATCTCATCAAGAAATTATTAATAAGTTTAAAGAGGAAGAGGTCAATCCTTCAATCCAATCAATCTCCACTTATACCAATGCTCACTCAAAGCAAGTTAAAGTCATTCAGCTAATACAGGCCTATCGTAATAGAGGCCATCAAAAGGCTCAATTAGATCCATTAGGCTTAAAACCAGTTCGTCACTGTGATGATCTTGATCTTAATTTCCATGATTTAGATGAGTCAAATCTTTCAGATATCTTTGAAACAGATACCTTGATGATAGGCAAGGAATCAGCAACTTTATCAGAAATTATTGAGGCTCTTGAAGCAATATATTGCGGTACTTTAGGAATCGAGTATAACTATATTTCATCGCTTGCTGAGAGGACTTGGTTTCAAAAAAGACTAGAGCCAAATTTAGGTAAATTAAATTTTAATCAAGATGAAAAAAAATATATTTTAAAACGCTTGAGTTCTGCTGAAGGTCTTGCAAAATTCTTGTCGTCTAGATATCCAGGTATGAAAAGGTTTGGCATTGATGGGGCTGAATCTCTTATTCCCTTGGTTGATAGTTTGATCCAAAACTGTGGAATATTTGGAGCAGAACAAATTTGTTTTGGTATGGCGCATAGAGGAAGGTTGAATTTACTGGTGAATGTATTAGGAAAATCTCCAAAAGAGCTTTTTACAGAGTTTGAAGAAAATTTTGAGTTAGAGGGAGCAAGCTCAGGCGATGTAAAATATCACCTTGGTTTTTCATCGAATATATTAACTCCCAATGGAGAGGTGCATGTCTCTCTAGCAAACAATCCTTCGCATCTTGAGATTGTTGATCCTGTAGTTCTAGGATCAGTTCGAGGTAGGCAAGATAGACTGCAGGATGTGAATAAAGAGCGAGTTGTACCAATCTTAATCCATGGTGACGCTTCGTTTTCTGGTCAAGGGGTTGTCATGGAGACCCTTCAAATGTCTCAAACAAGAGGCTATGGAGTAGGAGGCACAATACATGTAATAGTAAATAACCAGATAGGATTTACCACTTCTAATGAAGAGGACTCCAGATCGACTCAGTATGCTACTGATGTAGCAAAAATGATTGAAGCTCCTATTTTGCATGTGAATGGAGATGATCCAGAAATGGTTGTTTTTGCAGCTAAATTGGCTTGTGAATATAGGCATAACTTCAAAAAAGATATTATCCTAGATCTCTTTTGTTACAGAAGGAGAGGCCATAATGAGGCAGATGAGCCATCATCCACTCAACCAATGATGTATCAAAAGATTGCTAATCATCCATCTGTTAAAACCTCATATCAAGAACAACTTATTTTGTCAGGAGTAACGAGCCAAACTGAGTGTGATGAAATAGAAAAAAAATACAGATCAACAATAGAAAATGGGGACTCTGTCGCCCACAATTTAGCAACAAAACCCAATGAATCTATGTGGTTTGATTGGACGCCCTATATTAATCAAAGGGGAGATGCTGAAATTGAATCTGCATTTAACAAAGATAGATTTAAAGAGCTTGCTCAAATAGCTTTTACACCTCCAAAGGGTTTTGTGCTGCAAAGACAAGTAGAAAAGATTTTTACCGATAGACTTCAAATGGCAGATGAAAAAGTTCCAGTAAATTGGGGGTTTGCTGAAAACATGGCATATGCAACTTTATTGGATCAAGGCTATCCTATTAGGTTTTCGGGTCAAGATATAAGAAGAGGAACATTTTCTCATCGTCATGCAGTGGTGTTAAATCAAAAAGATGGCGATGGCGCAATGCCATTGCTCAAAATAGCAAATAATGCCAATACAACGATTGATATATATGATTCTTTGCTATCTGAAGAGGCGGTTCTTGGTTTTGAATATGGTTATTCAGCTACCAGACCCTCTGGGCTTGTGATCTGGGAGGCCCAGTTTGGAGATTTTGTAAATGGAGCTCAGGTAGTGATAGATCAATTTATTGTTTCTGCTGAGCATAAATGGGAGAGGTTATCAGGTTTAGTTATGCTCCTTCCTCACGGTTATGAAGGTCAGGGGCCGGAGCACAGCAGCGCAAGACTGGAGAGGTTTTTACAATTGTGTGCAAATGAAAATATCCAGGTATGCGTTCCAAGCACACCTGCTCAGATTTATCATTTGCTAAGATTGCAAACAATTCGAAAAATGAGAAGGCCATTGATTGTTATTTCTCCAAAAAGTTTACTAAGAAATCCTCAGGCTGTTTCCTCTATTAATAATCTTACTGAGGGATCTTTTGAGTATGTAATTGATGATTTCCACACAAACCCTGCACTGGTAGAGAAAATTATCATGTGTTCGGGAAAGGTTTATTACGACTTGGAATCTAAAAGAAAAGAGCTTGGAATTACAAATATAGCTTTATTAAGAATCGAGCAATTGTATCCATTTCCGTATGACACTCTTGAGAAACTTATTAGGCCTTATGCGAATGTAAAACAATTTATTTGGTGTCAGGAGGAACCCAGCAATCAGGGAGCCTGGTTCAGCCATCGTCACAGATTGCAAATCGTTTTAGATAGGATTAATTCCGCTGAAATACAATTAGTTAGTAGGAAGGCATCAGCAGCACCAGCAGTCGGCCTAAATAAATTACACAACCAACAACAAGAAGCTTTAGTAATTGAAGCTTTAACATCCTAGAGAAATAATTATGTCAATTGAAATCAAATCCCCAACATTCCCAGAATCTGTTGCAGACGGAACTATTGCAAACTGGGTTAAGAAAGAAGGCGAGCTTGTTAAACAAGATGAAGTTATTGCTGAAATTGAAACTGATAAAGTTGTCCTAGAGGTCGTTGCCCCTTTTGATGGGGTTATTTCTAAAGTTTTAAAGCCAGCTGGTGAGATTGTTTTAAGTGCGGAGTTAATAGCAGAGTTTGAAGAGAGGGATCAAGTTAAAACAATAACTGAAAAAGATACTCCTGCAGATAGCGAGTTAAATAAAGTGGATAGTATTCAACCTAGCAAGGTTAAGACTAAAGCAAATGGACCGGCAGTAAAAAAATTATTAAAAGAACATGATTTAGATGAGAAGAGCATTGATGGATCTGGAAAAGATGGAAGGATTACCAAAGCAGATGTTGTAAATCATCTTGATGAATCAATAGAGGGTAAGACAGAAACAAAGACTATGAAGGAGATTCATTCTCCTGCTTCTGTTTCAGCGGTTGCATCTTCAGCCGATAGATTAGAGGAGAGGGTTCCGATGTCCAGGTTGCGCTCAACGATAGCCAATAGATTATTGAGTGTAAAACAAGAAACAGCAATGCTGACAACTTTTAATGAAGTTGATCTAAAGCCAATTAAAGATCTTAGAGCCAAATATGGCGAAGATTTCTTTGCTGAACATGGCGTCAAGCTTGGCTTTATGGGTTTCTTTGTTCTGGCAGCAGTTCAAGCTCTGAAGAAGTTTCCTGTTGTTAATGCGTCTATTGACGGAAGTGATATTGTTTATCATGGCTATCAGGATGTCGGTGTAGCTGTCTCTACAGAAAGAGGTCTTGTAGTTCCGGTGATAAGAGATGCAGATAGCCTACGCATACCAGATGTTGAAAAATCAATCTTAGATTATTCTGACAAAGCTAAGAATGGAAAGCTTTCAATAGCTGAAATGCAAGGAGGCACTTTTACTATCTCAAATGGGGGTGTTTTTGGATCCTTGCTATCTACTCCAATTTTAAATGCTCCTCAGACTGCTATTTTGGGCATGCATACTATTCAGGATAGGCCTGTGGCCATAGATGGAGAAGTGGTTATTCGACCTATGATGTATCTAGCGTTAAGTTATGATCACAGACTGCTAGATGGGAAGGAGGCTGTGGCATTTCTGATTGCTATAAAAGATCAATTAGAATCTCCTGAAAAACTTCTTTTAAATTTATGAGGCATAAAAATGTATGACGTTATTGTAATTGGAAGTGGGCCTGCAGGATATGTTGCTGCAATTAGAGCTTCTCAGTTAGGACTAAAAACAGCTTGTATTGAAAAATCATTTGATGCAGATGGAAACTCTCAACTGGGCGGCACGTGTTTAAATGTTGGATGTATTCCCTCAAAAGCATTGCTGGATTCATCCCACAGATATTCAGATGCAACAAATCATTTTTCGAATCATGGTATTGAGGTATCTAAACCTAAGCTAGATATCGCCAAAATGATGGAAAGAAAAAATAAAATTGTTACCCAATTAACAGCGGGTGTTACAGGGCTTTTCAAAGCTAATAAAGTCACTCAAATTCTCGGTCATGCAAAAATTATTGATTCAACTCACATTGAGGTTACCTCTAAGGATGGTTCGCAAACTCTTGAAACAAAGAATATTGTCATAGCCACCGGATCATCTCCGATTAATATCTCAGTAGCGGAAGTCAATAATAAAAATATTGTTGATAGTACTGGAGCGTTAGAATTTGATTCTGTTCCAAAGAAATTAGGAATCATTGGTGCTGGAGTAATTGGATTGGAGCTAGGGAGTGTTTGGTCTAGGCTGGGTTCAGAGGTCACAGTGCTTGAGGCTATGGACGAATTTTTGCCAATGGCTGACAAAAGAATTGCTAAAGATGTTTTAAAAGAATTTAACAAACAGGGATTAAATATTAATTTGGGATGCAAAGTTACATCCGCATTATCAAATAAAAAAGATATCACAGTGACTTACGAAAATAATGGCACTACTACTGAACTGAAAGTTGATAAGTTAATTGTTGCCGTTGGTAGAAGGCCAAACACAGAGAATCTTCTTGATAAAAATTGTGGTCTATCCATTGATGAAAAAGGCTTTATTCCTGTTAATGATTTTTGTGAAACTAATGTTCAAAACATTTGGGCGGTTGGTGATGTTGTTAGAGGTCCAATGTTGGCTCATAAAGCCTCTGAGGAAGGCATCATGGTTGTTGAAAGAATTGCTGGCAAACACGCAGAAATGGAATATGATCTAGTGCCATCTGTTATATACACTCATCCTGAGGTTGCTTGGGTTGGACAAACTGAAGAAGATCTTTCTGCAGCAGGCATAGAATTTAAAACAGGATCTTTTCCTTTTGCAGCAAGCGGAAGAGCATTGGCTTCAGGGGAAAGCACAGGATTTATAAAAGTTATAGCTGATAAAAAAACAGATACAATTCTGGGCGTTCATGCATTTGGACCTTCAGCTGCAGATATTGTTCAGCAAGGAGTTGTTGCTATGGAGTTTGGAGCTAGCGCAGAAGATCTTGGTTTAACTATTTTTAGTCACCCAACAGTTTCAGAGGCGCTGCATGAGGCAGCATTGGCAGTAAACGGACAGGCAATACATATAGGAAATAGAAAAAAATGAATCTTCATGAGTATCAAGGAAAAGAGCTTTTTAAAAAGTTTGGTTTGCCTGTTTCAAAAAACAAGATAATTACCTCTGCAGATGATGTGGTAAATGCATGCAGAGATATTGGAGGCAACAAATGGGTTGTTAAAGCGCAAGTGCATGCTGGCGGAAGAGGTAAGGCTGGAGGTGTTAAGCTTGTGAATACACCTGAAGAAGCGCTAGATTTTGCTAATCATTGGCTTGGCAAAAGGCTGATCACATATCAAACAGATTCTAATGGTCAGCTTGTGAATTCAATTTTAATTGAAGAGTGTACTGATATCGCAAAAGAGCTATATCTTAGCGCTGTTGTAGATAGGGGAACAAAAAGAATAGTTTTCATAGGCTCGAGCGAAGGGGGAGTTAATATTGAAGAAGTGGCTGAAAATACACCAGAAAAAATCATCTACGAACCTATTGATCCTTTAACAGGACCTATGGGCTTTCAATCAAGAAAAATTTCAAAGGTTTTAGGCCTGAACAATGAGCAGTCAAAGCAATTTTCAAAAATGCTTCCACAATTAACAGATTTATTTCTTACTCATGATCTTAGTTTGCTTGAGATAAACCCATTGGTCATCACTCAGGGCGGAAAACTGCATTGCCTAGATGCAAAGATTAATATTGATTCAAATGCAGTTTATCGACAACCAGAAATTCAAGCTATGCATGATCCTTCTCAGGAAGATCCTCGGGAATCAGAGGCAGCAATGAATGATTTGAGTTATGTTTCTTTGGACGGAAATATTGGTTGCATGGTAAATGGTGCAGGGCTAGCAATGGGAACAATGGATACCATTAAATACTTTGGTGGATCTCCAGCTAATTTCCTTGATGTGGGTGGTACAGCCACTCAAGAAAGGGTTTCCAAGGCCTTCAAATTAATTTTAGCTGATCCAGAGGTCAAAGTGGTTTTGGTAAATATATTTGGCGGCATTGTTAGATGTGACCTTATTGCCGAGGGTATTCTTGCTGCAATTGAAGAGGTCGGTGTTTCAATTCCAGTAGTTGTAAGATTGGAAGGAAATAATGCAGATATTGGTAGCAGTATTCTTGCGGAATCTAATGCAGAAATTGTTAGTCTAAATAATCTTGAAGATGCAGCTAAGAAAGCTGTGGAGTTAAGCAAATGAGTATATTAGTAGATAAGAATACACGTCTTTTAGTCCAAGGTTTCACAGGCTCGCAAGCGACTTTGCATTCAGAGCAGTCAATAGAATATGGAACAAATATTGTTGGAGGAGTTACTCCAGGCAAAGGAGGGCAAGAGCATTTAGGCGCTCCTGTGTTTAATTCAGTTCATGAGGCTATGGAAGCAGTTCAGCCGAATGCTTCAATTATTTTTGTTCCAGCGCAATTTTGCAAAGACTCAATTTTAGAAGCTGCTGATGCTGGAATTAAATTAATAATTTGTATTACTGAAGGCGTGCCAACTCTGGATATGCTTATTGTAAAAAAGAGAATTGATGAACTGGGAATCACCTTAATTGGTCCTAACTGTCCAGGAATAATAACTCCAGGTGAAGCAAAATTGGGAATAATGCCGGGCAGTATTCACAAGAAAGGCTCAGTTGGAATTATCTCTAGATCTGGTACCTTGACCTATGAAGCAGTGAAACAAACAACTGATCTAGGTCTTGGTCAAAGCACATGCGTTGGTATTGGAGGAGATCCAATACCAGGAACCTCCTTTATTGACGTTTTAAAAATGATGCAAGAGGACGAGCAGACTAAAGCAATTGTCATGGTAGGTGAAATTGGAGGAACCGCTGAAGAAGAAGCAGCGGATTATATTAAAGAAAATGTTTCTAAACCTGTCATTTCTTATATAGCAGGTCAAACAGCGCCAGCAGGAAAGAGGATGGGGCATGCAGGCGCAATAATTGCAGGTGGCAAGGGTACCGCTGCAGATAAAATAAAAAAACTAGAAGAATGCGGAGTTCACATAGCTGAAAATTTACTCCAAATTGGAGCAAAGGCTAAGGAAGTATTGAGCTAGATTTAGTTATAAATTTATTAGCAATATAATTAAGTCTTGGAATAATTAAACCTGCAAATGCTGTGAGCCCAGTAATCATTCCTATCCAAATACCAGCAGGGCCTAAAGCATCACCAAATAAACCATAGTAAGTTAAGTAATATCCAGCAGGTAAGGCAATAAACCAATAGGTTAAAATTAACATTAGCATTGGAGCAAAAGTATCTTTATAGCCTCTTAAGCTTCCCAAAGCACCCATTTGCATTCCATCAGGAATCTGAAAGATTGCGGCAAAAAGCAGTAGATTTATTGCTATTGCTATAACAGCTAAATCTTCTGAATAAAGCGAAACAAGAGCCTCTCTAAAAGAGAGAATTATTGCTGTATTTACAATTGCGCCAACCAAGCAAATCAATATGGCGATGTGAGAGGCATATTTAGCTTTCCGTAGTTCTTTTTCACCAACCAGATTACCTATTCTTGTCGCAGCAGCTAACCCAAAAGATAATGGCAATATAAACAAAACACTCGCTATATTTATTGCTACTGTATGTGCACTAATTACAGTTGCCCCAAGCGATCCTAATATCAATGCTGCACCTGAAAACATACTTAATTCTACAAATACACCAAATCCAATAGGTACGCCTAATTTAAGCGCTTCTTTTGTGGTGTCAGTATTAGGTCCAGAAAATTTTGAAAATAATTTTGTTGGCTCATATTCTTTTTTCTTAAGAATCACCAGTATCAAAACAAACAAACCAATAATTATATTTATTGAAGTTGCAATTCCACAGCCAACTCCACCCATGGGAGGTATTCCAAAATATCCATAGACAAAAATGATATCAAGAGGAATATTTAATATCATGCCAATAAATGCAACCCAAAAAACTGGAAGAGTCAGGCCCATACCTTCACTGTAGCAACGAAGACATGTAAATAGCATGTTGGCCACAAAACCAAATGACATGGCTTTTAAATATCCATCCGAAATTTGAGCAATATTTTCTTCAATATCAAAGTAAGGAATAAAAAAGCTTAGATTTCTATATAGAATAAAACCTATTAAACCCAGCGCTATACTAACCCACAGTATTTCTCGAACCTTTTGTCCAATTTCTTCATATTTTTTTGCTCCGAATAGCTGGGCAACTATGGGAGTTACCGCAAACAAACAACCGCCAAGAAGAAAATAAAAAGGCATGGATAGAGCATTACCTATTGCTAATCCGGATAAATCAAGCGCACTTGCTCGACCAGCAACAATAGTATCTGTAACTCCCATCCCCATATATGAAATTTGAGATCCATAGATTGGTATGCCTATTTTTAGCAGTTGCTTTAGCTCTTTTAGTAATTTTTTCAAAAAAATAAACCCAGAAATTTCTCGGTACTTTATCATATAAGAATCATCCTAAAATGGAGAAATAAAATTAGAAAAGATAGTCGGCCATATTGGCTAAAAAAAATTATTTCTAAGCTAACTGCGCGTTACGTAAATCACTTTGTTAGACCGCAATTTAAACATCTTGGAAAGGGAACGGTATTTTTTAAACCTCAATTTATTAAGTTATTTGGGTCAAATATTTCTGTTGGCGATTTTCCTACATTTATTTCTGCTCCTGATGATTACATTCAAATAACAAGCTGGGATGCTGGGGAATGGAATGGTGAAGTTGATATTGGGAGCTATGTATTAATTTCTCCCGGAGTTCGAATTATGGCTGCTGACAAAATCTCAATCGGAGATTCATGCATGTTTGGTCACGGTGCATGCATTACTGATGCTGATTGGCATGGAATTTATGATAGAACAAAAGTTGTTGGCGATCCAAAGCCTGTTGTTCTTGAAGAAAATGTTTGGGTTGGTGAAGATGCAATGATATGCAAAGGTGTCAGGATTGGAGCAAATAGCATTATTGGAGCTCGATCAGTTGTTACAAAAGATATTCCAAATAATACAATTTATGCAGGCAATCCTGCGACATTTATTCGAAATCTAGATGAGGGTGAATTCATTACTAGAAAAGATTTTTTTAAAGATCCCATAAAATTAGCTCATGACTTTGATTTGCTTGATCAATACTCACTTGGAAATAATACTCTGTGGGGATGGATTAAAAGTATTGTCTGGAGAGATAAGACCCATTGATTAAGATCTTCTCAGATTCACAAATTCCAAATATTAAGCAAAAATTGTCTGAGTTTTTTGCTGATGAGTATTCGCTGAAAAATTTTGTATATGATGAGCTCACTTCAAATGATCTAAAAGACGTTGACGCTCTCTTAGTTCGATCAACTATACAGGTAGACAAAAAGTTATGTGACCATTCGTCAATCAAGTTTGTTGGCTCAGCAACTGCAGGAATAGATCACCTAGATATTGAATATTTAGATGCTCAAAATATTTCATGGTCACACGCTCCAGGCTGTAATGCATTTAGCGTTATCCATTATGTTATGGCTGCTATAGGAGAGCTAATTCAAGAGGGCCTTTTCAGTGTTCGACAAAGCATTGGAATCATTGGATATGGCAATATAGGTAAAAGGCTGTATAAATTACTATCGGCTCTTAATATTGAGGTTTACGCTTACGACCCTTTATTAGAAGACAGCCACTTGGTTACTATGGAAAAAGTATTGGCATGTGACCTTTTAACAATTCATGTTCCATTTTCTACAGAAGGTATTTATCCAACAAGACGCCTGCTGAATCAATCACACAGCAGCTTTTTAAAAGATAAAATCTTGATCAATACATCCAGAGGAGGGGTTGTTTGCGAGAAATTAATCACAGAATCTAATAACTTAATTTATGTTGCTGATGTATGGGTAGATGAGCCAATTCCATCCAAAACTACTATCCAAAATGCATTTATCTCAACGCCTCACATAGCTGGCTACAGCATTGAAGGCAAAATGAACGGTACGGGTGTAATTGCTTTAGAATGCGCGAAAACATTTAATTGTCTTAAAGATAGCGGTTCGACCAATAATCAATTAATGAATTGGCCTCATGGGTTAGAAAATATTGTTCGTGATATGCATGCTCATGGATTTCCCTTGGCTATGTTCAAAAGTGAGTTAGATTTATGTGCTATCTCTAATGAATTTAAGGATATTTCAACTCACAATCTTGCTGATGGCTTTAAAGCCCTGAGAGCCAACCATCCCCCAAGGCATGATTTCAATGCTTATTCTTATCAAGATATAGTGGACCTAGACGAATCTATTAATTTAGATTTTTTTAATTCTCTTAGATCTCTGAAGTAGAGATAAAAAATTACTTTAGATAAACGGTACCAAAGGAATATTGCAGCTGGAGATTAATACTAAGATAGAAAGCATACTACTAAATTTTAAGATATTTAATTTTTTCATCACAGAACTATTATACGCTTAAGAAGAGCAAGAAATCTCTAAATCTTTTGCCCATATCGGAGATTTATTCGCAAACTTCTCATGCTCTATTAGCTCTTCATAAGGCTGGGTTATAACAATCATTAAAGTTTCAAGTTTGGAAGAATCATTTACTTCCGCTGCCTCAATTGCTTCTTGTGCCATATAATTTCTCAAAATGAATTTTGGATTAACCTGGTTCATTAGCTTCAATCTTTTGTCTTTAGATAAGGTTTCCTTTGAATGTCTTTCTAGAAAAGAGACAACCCAGCTTTTTGAAATTTCTGACTGCAGCTCTGGAGAATTTTCTTCAGCTAGGGCTTGCGTGAGATTTCTAAAAGTATTTGTGTAATCTAGCTTTTCAGATTCCATAATATCTAATAGACCTTGAATTAAAGTAGCATCCTCAGGCTTTGCTAGGTCTAGACCTAGTTTTTTTCGATAGAGTTCGGCCAAAGTGTCTTGAAAGATTGCTTCATAGGTTTGCAGAATCTCACCTTGACTCTCCTCAGAGATCAGCGAGGATAGGGCATGCCCCAATGCAGAACAATTCCATAACCCAATATAAGGTTGATTTTTGAATGCATACCTACCCTGATGATCAGAATGATTGCATACATGGTTTGGATTGTAATCTTCCATAAAACCGTAAGGACCGTAATCAAACGTCTCCCCTAAAATGCTCATATTGTCAGTATTCATTACTCCATGATTGAAGCCGCAGGCTTGCCAGTGAGCAATCATATTTGCTGTTTCCTTGACGATTACTCTAAAAAAATCTTCATATGCATTTGTAGTTCTAGAGAAATATTGAGGATAAGAATCAATACAAAAATCTGCCAGTGCTTTAACATGCTCAGGTTTATTGTTGTAGTGAAAGTATTCAAAACTTCCAAATCTGATATGAGTTTTTGAAGTTCTTACAAGCATTGCAGCAGACTCACTTTTTTCTCTTATTACCATCTCATCACTGCCAATAATCATTAAGGCTCTTGATGTAGGAATAGAAAGTGCATGCATTGCTTCACCACACAAGTACTCTCTTATTACGGATCTTAGAACAGCTCGGCCATCTCCAAAGCGAGAATAAGGAGTTTTACCAGCACCTTTTAGATGGATATCTAATAACCCTTCATTTGAGTTTATCTGCGCAAAAAGCAATCCTCTTCCGTCACCAAGTTGTTCTACATACTGACCAAATTGATGCCCTGAGTAAACCATAGACAATGGCTTTAATGAATCAATTTTTCTTGTGCCATTAAAAATTTTTAAAAGCTCTTGATGATCTGTATCCTCCATGCCAAGGGCCTTTTTCATAACATGGTTTTCAATAACTATTTTGGGATTATTAAACCCTTGCCAATCTTGGAGTGTGTAAAATTCTTCTGGAAGTTCAGAAAAATTATGAGTTAGAAATGAGGGCATTTAAGCCTTAGCAATTTGAATTAAGTTAGCAACATGCTCATCTTTAGAATGGTCAGTGCCTAAATGCTCAACCTCATTCCACATAGCCGCACTGCATATTGGGCCGAGGTTATTTTTGAGCGCATTTGCAACCTCAACGCCTGTTCCGCAAAAACCGAGGGTTTCAACCATATCATCAGTTACGAGAGCAAACATTTCTTCCCATTTTCCTTCAATAGATAATTTATGAAGAGCTTCATTTATATCTCCCCATCCATGAAACTCAAGCGCAGGTCTGTAGGTCCTAGTTGAAGCATAAAAACTAATCCTTGCAGCAACATTTCTTTTCGCTGTTTTAAGGTCTTCCTCTGTTTCACCAGTGGCAATAAAGCCACCCCAAAGTAGTTCACATTCTCTTGGATCTCTGTTTGATCTTTTTGCTCCTTCAGCTACTGCTGGCAAAATAATATCATTGATATATTTTGGTGAGCACATAGGATGAAGCAATAATCCATCAGCTACCTCACCAGCGATTCTTGCCATTCCAGGCCCAAGACCAGAAACATAAATTGGAGGCACATCACAGTCCATAGGTGGCGGAGTAAACATTGGCGTCATAAGGGTATGAGTATAGTGTTCGCCTTGAAAGTCCAATTTTTCTCCTGTTTTCCAGGTGTTCCAAATGGCTTTGACGGCAAGAATATATTCTCGCATTCTTGGTGCAGGTGGAGACCAAGGTACGCTGAACCTTCTTTCATTATGCCCTTTAACTTGAGTTCCTAAGCCAAGTTGAAAACGACCATCACTAAATGACTGTAAGTCCCAACCCATGTTTGCAACGGTCATAGGACTCCTTGGAAAAGCTATAGCTAATCCAGTTCTTACAATCATTTTTTTGGAATGTTCTAATCCAAGCAGAACAGGGAGGAAAGGTTCGTTATTTAGTTCTCCAGAAACAAGCGCATCATATCCAAGAGATTCAGCATGCTTAACTATTTCAATAGTATTTTTAGATAAACCTGGAATATAAGTCTCAATCCTCATGATTATTTTATATTTAATTGTGAATTAGCAAATTTTTGTGCCCATTGATAATTAGGCTTACCTGATG